>MDSZ01271357.1_pt1 | contig 16796 bp, 23 predicted proteins | sample 811201 | NCBI WGS metagenome assembly MDSZ01 (sample SAMN05326647, study PRJNA326480) | marine metagenome | isolation source: seawater | place: Indian Ocean: North | collected 2010
AATTTTGTTAATATCATTTTGCATCTCTAGAACAATGATATTAGCTCCAATTGGAACATCGTCTTTTATTCGAACGGGTGTTCCATACACACAACCTCTATACTCATTTTTACGTCTCCATGTTTGATTTTGCTCCCAAGTCTCCGTATTGAAACGAGTTGAAGCAAGATATGGCATATTTAATGAATATAGATTAGAGAGAATAATCCACATCAATTTTTATCGCTTTATAAATTAAATGAGTGTTTGGATTGGCAGATGGTTCTCATATTTATTGTCGCTTTCAATAGTTACTGTTGTATTAGTATACATTCTCGATCTACCAACATTTCTCTCTAATGCGCCAAAACTTGTTGAGGAATATTACTATGGGTCTCCTGTAAAAAGCTTTATTCTTGATATATTTTTAATTGCTATGTATATTTCTGCTGGTATGATTACAGCCAACACATTAAATATCAAGGGTGATGATCACGCTGGTCAGTTAGGAAGCTTGGCCTTAGCCAGTGGTATAATTTCTAGTGCTTTTATGTTTTTATTTTTAGCACAAAAAGGATCTTCGTTCTTTGCCAGATGGTTTAAAGCTGCTGGGTTTAGAGCAGTTATCTATGACATTATACTTGTTTGCAGTGTATATGTTGTAATGATTCAACTACATAATAAAATATTCTAGGTATAGTGTAAATGAAAGAACATTTATACAATACACTTATTGCGATTGTAATCATACTAAAAGCGTTATTTCTTTTAATTTCAATTATGTCGCGTTTAAGTCATAGATTAGGATGGGATAGTAGAACAGTTAAAATGCTTGATAAAATGCGAGAAGAATCATTGGCTGTATCTGAAGTATTTATGTATTTAGTATTAATAGTTGTATTTTTTCCTAGAAGACGTGTAAGCGATATAAAAATTGGAAAAGAAGAGCAAATAATTGCTTTTGTACTTGGTATATTGGGTATTATTCATACTCAGTGGGACTTATTTGAAGGTTTCTTTTTGGATATCAACAAATTAATTAATAAGTAAATGTATATTTTTTAGTATGAAGATTATTAATGGCTTCTTTTTCTTCATCTGAAAATCCAAAATAGGTAGCTATAGTATCATCTGTAATTTCTTTGGGAAAATGTTTCAACTTATAAATATCTGGAATTACCTGGAAAACATACTTTTCCAGGTATTTCATTCTATAACGGGTTGCTTCAAAAAGATAAAGAGCTGTCTTTGTCTTAAAAAAACTGGATAATCTCTCTAGATAATCAATATTATTTGACTCAATAACATATGCATCTCTATTACTGATACCATATTTGCCATCTTTATCTATGAAAGGAAAACCATACATTTTATGTGGCATTATTAGTTTTCGTTTACCTGCAAATGCGAGTTCTTTATTGCTATAATCTACTACCAATTTTGGATTAAGACCAGAGAGAATACAGGTACGAATATTTTCATATGGATGTTCTTTATTTTTAATCTTACTAATTGTTGCTGTAGTTGAAGGCATATTCGTTTTGAAAACTTTTAACCCATCTGTTTTTAGATCTCGCTTTACTTTTCTAAAAACAGAACAACCATAAACAGGTATTGGCTCAAATACTGATGGATCAAAAGGATATTCAATATACCTATCCAAGTCTTGGTCGTACAACATTGTAGTATTATCAGTTGGAGCTTTGGTCATTAATAATAAACTAGTGGGTGTTTGTGCTTCACCTGAAAAGTATCTATTAGTTAAACTGTTAGACATGCAACGAACTTTATTAAGTTTGTAAGATGTAATAAACTCATAAGATTTATCTCTCCCTGGTTTCATCCAAATACTAGGAATTATGTATAGGATCTTGCCTCCTGGATTAAGTAAATTAATGGAATGTTTGACAAAATGAAACCATATTGTTTTACCGTCTTGTTTTTTATTTTTAAAAGAGTTAGTAGGTACTTTTTTAATTCCATTACAATTGTAAGGCGGGTTACCGATGATATAATCAAACTTCGTAGAGAGATATTCTAAAAAATTACCCTCGATTACATTACATGATTCACCAAATAGGATACGTAGTTTACCTATATTTTCCTCTCTTATTTCACTCATGAATATCATATTTTGAATGATATGCTGTGATCTTTCATTTTTATCTGGTATAATTGGTTCAAGACCCTTCATAAGGCGCCAAAAAAGACACATAGAGAAATAACCACTGCCAGCCCCAGCGTCTAAAAAAGTTTTTGAAGGATCAGAGAAATCAGAATTATCCATCATATCAAACATTATATTAATCAAACTAAATGGAGTAAAAATCTCTCCATACAATTGTTTATTTTCTTGGGACACATGTAAATCTTGTTGATAATCTTCTTTATCTATCGTTTGTATACTCATATATCAATTAATAATAATTCATATATCAGCTCAATACGCATTTATATCAAAGAATGAGTCAATGCCCAAAAGAAAATAACTGTAAAAGCAGGTAATGTAAGTAGTTTAAGATGTGCAGATAAACTGGTAACAGTAGTAGCTAATGCCAAGCTAATTAAACCAAGATACGATCTTTTTACATTAATATCCTTTTCATTTTTAAAAGCATATCCAATAACTAATAGCACTAATAGTAATAAAAAATATTCTGGAATTGCACTCTTAAAAAAGTGATCATCTAATTTATTTTTAAAATAGAGCTCATTATCTGATATTTTTTTTACAATATGTATCCCATATAAAATAGATACAACAATAATCACTAATTTTAGATGTGATGATTTCATTACTACATTAGTGTTAGATATTTAGTTTTTATGGATTTGTATTATTTTATCAGCTACTTTTTTGTAAAAAGGTCTCATATTTTTTCGATTTCTTTTAAATTGATTCATCGTAAACCATTTAATCTCACACTTTTCAAACATACCATTTTTTTCAATTAAATGTGGAAATCTCTCTTTCATTAGTTTATAATTATTATTAAAATAGTACGGCAATAAAGGATCATATGGAACTTCTACAAGATAAGTAGTATATCCTTCATATTCTATTTTATCATATAGGTGATTTTTTATTAAATTACGCATATCTTTTTCGCATCCTAACATGCCATTTAATTCTTCACAACCTTCCCTAATTGCAGTAGCAATAGGACGTTCTTTTTTTTCTTTTCCGCCGCCAAAGTCACTCCATTTTTTCTCATATCCTTCTTTTCCAAGCAGTAAAAGCATAACTCCACTTTTAAAGCATACTGGTAAAATACCTGCGCCCATCTGATATTAATGCATATAAAAATCCCTTTATGTCTGGTTCTTAATTTTCAGTGCGATATTTTCAGTGATTAAAAAAACATTTTTTGTGACCATAATCTATAATGGCTAAGTCCTACAAAAAACAAGCTAACAAAAAACAAAAACGTCATACACGGAAAAAATCAAGTCGTTCTGTTGTAAAACGTATACCAAAAGCTTTATTTAAGAAACTTGATGAGCTATCTCCGTTTGAGCTTAACTATAAGTTAATTAAAATGGCTGGACCTAATGCTCTTAACGCTGGTCGCGGCAATCCTAATTTTTTTAATTCATTTGGGCGTCTTGTCTTCGGTGATCTACAACAAACATCTATTCAGCTTTCTACCCCAAAGGCAACAGATATTGAATTATTTCCCCTTGAAAACTCTATGAACTTTATTAAGGTTTTAGCCAAAAAAGCTAAAAAATGGCCTGCAAAACGAGGTAGATTTTTCCTTGAATACATGAAATATCTTATTAAATGTGCTAAGGAAGATAAGGTTGATCCTCAAGCTATTATTTATGATGTAGTAAAATCATCATTAGGTTGCTATTATCCAGTTCCACCACAGATTCAACCACATTTAGCACTTGTAGCTGAGAGATTCCTTTATGATTTAGTAATGGCTGCTGCTGATGGAAGTGAACGTGGAGCTAAAATGAAACCAAATGATTTTGGCTGTTTTGCTACAGAAGGTGCTGCAGCAGGTATCTTATATGTATTTAATACTTTGAAGGAAAATTACTTGCTTCTACCTAAAGATAAAATTGCACTTATTACTCCTATTTTCAGTCCGTATCTAGAAATGCCAAGATTATCTGATTATGATTTAGAAATTGTTGAGCTTAAATGTAATCCAGATGATAATTTTTCACTTCCGGACAGTGAGATTGATAAATTAAAAGATAAGAGAATCAAAGCACTTTTTATGGTTAATCCCGCTAATCCTGCTGCATTCTCGTTATCTAAGGAAAATATTGATCGAATTGGAAATATTGTAGATAATGAACGTCAGGATCTTATTGTACTTTCTGATAATGTATACGCACCTTTTGCTGATCAGTATAATTCTTTTATGATTTCATGTCCATTAAATACAATTGAAGTTTATTCACTCAGTAAATACTTTGGTACTACTGGCTGGCGTTTAGGTCTTACTATGCTTGCAAAGAATAATCGTATTGATAAGCTTTTGAAAAATCTTCCACAAAAATATAAGAAGGCTCTTCATAAACGTTATGAAACCGCTACTCTTGATCCTGAAAAACTAACATTTATGGACCGTCTTGTTTTTGATAGTCGTCAAGTAGCTGAAGCACATGTAGGTGGTTTATCTACACCTCAACAAGTGCTTATGGGCATCTTATTATATTATGATATTCACGACAGGGCTAATGGAGAACCATATAGAAACAAAATTAAATCTATTCTTAAGAAAAGAATCACCAGTTTTTATGATGAACTCAAAACTCCTATTACTATTGTGCCAACACAAACAGATTACTATAGCTTGGTAGATATTCCTGCTGTTACCAAAAATGCATATGGTGAAAAAGCAGCTGCATACCTAGTTAAGGAATATGAATATCTTGAGTTCTTGTTTCATTTGGTAAGTAAATACCATACTATTTTATTGCCTGGATCAGGTTTTGGTTCGACTCCATGGCGTTTAAGAATTAGTCTTGCCAACTTAACTGACGATAAATATCCTATCATTGGAAAAAATATCTTAAAATGTATTGGTGATCTCGTAGCACCAGCTCTAAGATAAAATATTTGATAAATACATATGGATATCGTAAAGCCTTTCCTTATTGGTGGATCCGTTATTGCGGGTTCTAAGTTTGTATCTAAATACGCTTCACCTGCATTAGCTCCTTTAATTGGTGGTATGCCGACTGGTATTATTGCTACTTATTTCATGGATACTGACAAAGCAAAGACTGAATATTACAATGGTTATGCTTACAGCTCTTTCCTTCTTTTTGTAGCAATTTTATGCTGCCATTTATGGTCTGCAAATAGCAACACACCTGTTAATATTATTTCTACTGTATGTATTCTTATTTGGGCTGTTCTTAGTTACATTGTTGTTAACACCTTTGTCATTAAAGCTAAGAGTGGTAAATCTAAAAAATAATTTTAGAATAAACCTTCTATCAGCGCCAGAGTGATAATCATCAATATAATTGAACACAATGTGTTTACTTTTAACATTAACAGCATAAAACATATACTCATCAAAATACATATCAATTGTTTTTTTTTGCATTTATAATAACAATTGATATCGCAGTAACTGCAGACAATTGCAGAAGCATTTTTTCCGCATATATCGCAAGTTCTAAGATAACTCATTACCTCTTTTTGCAATTCGTTTGGAAGTCGCTTCATCACATATCATTTAATGCTATGTTTAAGTGTCTTGACAATTATGATTACAAACATAATATTCCTGATCATTAGTTAGTATATAATCAAAATTGTAGTCATGAATATGATATATTTCTCTTGTTTTATCTAGTTTTTCTATTAAGACGTGCAAATCATTTTCAACTAATTTAATGCGCAAAGCATCTAGTATATGTTTAATAATTTCATCCTTAGTATTGAAGGCATTCACATCTATTTGTCTTGTAAAGCCTCCAAATGTATCGCACGATATAGTAATTTTTCTGGTAATTTTTACATAAGGTAGCATATAACTTTCTATAGAGTGTTCCATTTATTCACTGAATTATTAATAATACTTTAAACAGTCTCAATTGATATATTGTATTAGTTCAATCATAACATATGAAGACAATGACATGATTTTATAGTGAATATAATTGATAGTAGTGTAAAGGATCTTTTAAGTTCACCAAGTATTCTCTAGAAAATTGAAATAGAGATATAGCCTATATAAGTGATATTCTCCCAGTATGACTTTTAACAACAAGTTGTCGCTTTACATTCCTCGTGTCGCTAATAACTGCTACATGAAGCAGTCTGGTCTGTCATTTACTAACATTACAGATTTCATGGCGCATATGTTTCATTCTCTATATATTGGACGCGTATCTCGCGTTGATCTAGTTCCAATTTATAGTAAAAGCGGCAATCTTAGTAATTTCAGCAAAGCCTTCGTTCATTTTGAGCTATGGTATGATACACCATCTGCATTCTCAATTCAAGAAAAGATGAATGATAGTTCTCATGGAAATATCGCAAAACTTGTATATGATGATCCACATTACTGGATTCTCAAGCAAAATAGTTCTACAGCACAGAATAATCGTAGTGAAATTAGGGATCTTAAAATGCAGATCTCAGAAATGACAACCCGCCTGGCAACTTACCATACAATGTTGTCTAATGCTCAACATCAGCTTGGTAATCTGCAAGGTCTAATTACAGCAGATCATACAAATGGAATTGAACAACGCCCGGGTCCTGTTAAAAGGCGTCGAGCTAATCCACTAGAATATTCAGCGGATAATTAAAAATCGCATATAAATATATAATGAACTCATTTGAGCAAACATTTTTATCTCCTTACAGCCAGGACTACTGTGCTTTCTATTTTTATTTAACCATCATTGCATTAATCTTTTTAGCTATGGCAGTGGTTGATACAATAGTTGGTCTTTATAAAAATAAGCTATCAATTTTTGATGCATTAATGTCTATTTTAGGACCATTCCTAATTTATTTTACTAATAGACTACTATATTCTATGTGCATGGGTGCTCTTAATTAAATCGATTTGTTATTTTTCTCTATATCATATCGATCTCAACGGAACTTTCAAAAAATTGAAATACTTTTTCCTATCAGTTAGGATACCACTCCCAAACAATAAACTACTAACAAAGTAAATCAAAATGGCCCGCAACTACACCGAGTACAACGGAACTATCGAGCAAGGCTCCTGCGCTATCACTGGCATCATGTTCGAGGCCGGCGACAGAATTACCAAGTACGACATGGAAGAGTATACTGCGATTCTGGATTCGACTGGGCTCCCACACGACATTGCTCGTAAAGCAATAAACCAGACAAACTTTCATCCAGAGAACATTGGTAAGTGGATTCTTGCCGACTACATCATCACCCAAAAACGCACTCGTTCAGGAAGAGCTGTCAAGCCCGTCATTCGCCAAGCTGTGCTCAAGCACGTTAAAGGATCAGGCATCGTTGGTTGTGACACTTACGACCGTGCCTTTGATCGAGGCCTTGACACATCTTGGCAAGTTGGACGTGGCGCAGATAGCGTCCAACTAAATCGGAATCTTGATGGATTTGTCGTTGACGACGAAGAAGAAGTCAAGGTTAGTGAAGCTTCAGAGGAAGAAAAAGAGTGGTCTGATGGAGAAGACACTGATGAAGAAGAGTGGAATGAAGATGGAGCAAGTGAAGAGGAGGATCAAGACAGTGAGGAAGACGAAGACTTCTGTCTTGGTTGCGAAACTGGCGCAGATTCCATACACGCACATACATTCGCATGCAATCATGAGCGAGGTTTCATGTAAATCAAAAAAATCAAAAAAAATAAAAAACAAAAATAAAAAAAACGGAAAAGTTGAAAGCTTTTCTTATTTTTCGTTTATCAATAAAAAAATTGATACGATTTATTGCAATAGATAGTTAGTAACAAAAATGACAAGACTTGTTAGCTGGAACGTAGCCGGCATAAGAGCCAAACTAAAAAAGGGATATTTGGACTTTCTGATTGAAGAAGATTTGGATGTTGTCTGTCTTCAAGAAACTAAGGGTACTGAACAACAGATTGAGCCAGTTATTCCAATTACATTGAAACAAGCATTTCCATATAGATATTGGATTGCATGTAATGGTGAGGGTGGACAAAGAAAAGGCTTGAATGGTGTGTCTATTTGGTCTAGATCGAAGCCAAAACAATTGTTGCCTTCAATGAAACTAGGAATCAATGAAGGTCGCACCCTAGCATTAGATATGGGTGACTATATAATCGTCTGTGTGTATACACCAAATGGTCAAATAAAAGACAATGAAAGATTTGTATTTCGAACTCAAGAATGGGATCAACATTTTAGAAAGTGGATTAAAGATCTTAATAAAATCAAAAATACCATAGTTTGTGGTGATTTCAATGTAGCGAGGACAGATATAGACATTGCCAAACCAGATCAATGGGCAGGTGCAGTAGGAGTAACACTTGAAGAGAGATCTAACTTTGAGAGTACTCTTCAAGATGGTTGGGTTGACACATTTCGATCAAAACATCCAACAAGAGAAGAAGCATACACATATTGGAATCAAAAAGCTCCGTGGGAAAGGAAAGCTAATATTGGTTGGAGAATCGACTACTTCCTTGTTAGAAGAGCGCAAATGAAATATGTTAAAAAGGCGATGATTTGGCATGATGTGATGGGTTCAGATCATTGTCCAATATTGCTCGAATGTCAAACAAAAAAAAGAAATAGGCTCAAGATAGTAGACAAGCTATAAAAAATATTCTGTTATAAAATCGCTATCTGTTCATCTGTTAATTTATTTTTTTCAAGATAATAGTTCAGCCAATCCTCAGGACATACTTTAGTCCCGCCGTCATAAGAGACTGCCATATTTTTCTCTAATAGCTCTTTTGCAATATCTCTATTATCAAAGATAACGTTTGCTAACACTCGGCCATATTTATCTAATGATACTTTTTCAAGAGTAATTATTTTATTATACACTAAATCATAAACATACTGCTTTGCTAGATTAGCCACTTTCTTTTCATTAATATTTTTACCCTTCATTTCAGGACAATCAATACCATTCAGTCTTACAGAAAATCTAAATAGTTCGGGATTATGCTTTACATAACCTACTATAGTTATTGTATCCCCATCATACACATCTACAACCCTACCATATGTTATTTGAGGAACATATTTTGGATATTGATTTTTTGGAATATCACTAGGTATTGATCTAGATTCATTTCTACAAATAAGAGTTGCACAGCAAGCAGCCTTTGTACAAGAAGCTCCCATATCGTTAACTATATACCCCTATCATCTTTATCTTATTTTATCTAAGTGTATTGTATACTATGAGTAAAGCTTTCAAGCCATTCAATCAATCAGCTGGTACTAGTAGCGAGCGAACTAATAATTTACGGCGACAAACTATGTACAATGCAATTGTTAGTTCTCAGGATGCTAATCAATTAAGTGAATACCAGAGTACAAACCGTAACTTCAGTGTAAAATCTTGTGGGTCGGTTTTACATTCTAGTGGTAAACCAGCTAGCCAGCTTAGTCAAGTTAGTAGTTATCGTACCTACATGGATTTAGCTATTGGAAAAAGAATAGTGAATCCAGTTATAAATGGACAAGAAGCACTAAGTATGCAAAGTAATATGGGCGCATTTTATCGTTTAAATACTAATCCAAATGCTACAGTCTCGACTACTCAAGCGGATAATGGTTCAGCTCCATTACCAACAGTTCAAGGTACTGAAATTAATGGTACTATAATAAACCAACAGTCTAGTAGTGCTACTCCTATTGCTGGAGTCGGAAGAATAACATTACCTAATGCATCACAAGATGAGGTGCCAGTTGATTATAATCAATTTGTTGCAGGAAATGCAAATGGCGCAAGTGTATATGATAATTATCCTGGATATGTAGTTGATCCATACAGTATTCGTACTGCAAAATGTACCATTGAAAGGGCCAGTAATCCTGAAAATAGAAAAATAAAACCTAATATTTCTATTGATGCTAGATGGTTAGAATCTTATTGGGGAGCAGTTGCTGGACAACCTTTAACAGGTTTTTCATTTCCATCACAAGTGGTTTTTGGAACACAGAATACATTATACAATGATCATATCAATAGCTATAAAGTTGCTCCAATGACTCAAGTTAGCGATATGAATGGAATAGCTTTCCAAGATTTTTCAGGAGTCGCTTTCCAAAACGCATCATCACGATATTGTACTGATTCTGTTGATACAAATGATACATAAATCAAGTAAATAATATCTAAAAAATTGACTTAATTTCACCATCATGTTTTATAAGCAATCATAATGGTGGATCTCTTAACATCTGATCAAGAAAAAGCATTGATATCTTTCAAATGTGGAAATAATATATTCATTACCGGACCGGGTGGAGCAGGTAAATCGTATCTAATCAAAACGATTGTTGATGAATGTAAGAAAAGTGAACGTAAAGTGCAAGTTTGTGCGATGACTGGGTGTGCGGCTGTACTTCTGCAGTGTGGTGCAAAAACATTACATTCTTGGGGTGGATTTGGACTAGCAAGCGGTGATATAAAAAATGTTGTAAAACGTGTAACAGGCAATAGATACAAAAAGAAACCATGGAAAGAAATTGATGTTCTTATTATTGATGAAGTTAGCATGTTATCTAAAAAACTACTAACGTGCATAGATTTAATTGCTAAAATTGCTAGGAATAAACGTGAAGTACCATTTGGAGGCATTCAACTAGTGCTGTCCGGAGACTTTTATCAATTACCACCAGTAGGTGATGATGAAGATGAAGATACATCTGCATTCTGTTTTGAAAGTGAATCTTGGGATGGTATAGATAGTATATGTCAATTATCTACAATTAAAAGACAAGATGATAATGCATTTATAAAAATCCTTAATCAAGTGCGCATTGGTAAAATTACTAGGAACACAATTGATAAACTAAATACTAGAGTTGGTACCAAAATTGATGGAGAGATAAAACCTACTTTAATGTTCCCACGAAGATTTCACGCGGATATGGTAAATGCAAAAGAATATAAGGCTCTTCCTGATTCTGAAGAATACATTTACAAAAGTGAAGTTAAAGATAATGTAGATGAGCTTACTCCTGCAGAAAGAAAATTAAGATCTATTGCCTCACCTGAAGCTGTAGAACACGAGATCAACTATTTATCATCAGGTACAATGGCTGAACAAACCATATCTTTGAAAATTGGCACTCAAGTTATGTGCATTGCCAACATTGAATTAGATTCTGCTCAGCAAATTGTAAATGGTAGTCAGGGAATTGTTGTTGACTTTCAAAATGGTCTTCCAGTAGTTCAATTTAGATGTGGTGCAAGGAAACAAATGGGAAAACATCTATGGCAAAGTGAAACTCTGCCTGGTCTTTGTATACAGCAGATACCACTAATATATTCGTGGGCAATTACTATTCATAAAGCTCAAGGTGTTACATTAGAGGTTGCCGAAATTGATGCTGGCTCACATATATTTGAGTGCGGTCAAACATATGTAGCTCTTTCAAGAGTCAAAAATATTGAAGGATTGAAATTATCTTCATTTGATTATCGTAAGATAAGAGTTAATAAAAAAGTAAAAAACTTCTACTCATCAATCGTATAACTTTTCAAAAACCATACTCATTGACCAATCCATATCATTAAGATCAATAATTCTACCATATTCATCCATTAATTTTATTTTTAATCGCGAAATATTTACCGGACCAAAATATTCCCGTGTTCTGTTCAATTGATTTGATAAACCAGCGTCACTTGCACACTTATAAATACCTGTACTATCCATTGTTGAAGATAAGTTAATGCGTGTCATAACATGTTCACCCAAAGTTGACTCAGCAAAAATCGCTGTAAAGTTTGAACCAACATTATTATTACCATCGTCAATAGAAAGAAACATATATCTTGGTCCTGAAATCATACATATACCTTCTGATATTACAGATGTTGCATTTAAATAAACTAGGCTACTAGTCTCACTACTGTAAAGATAGCCTAGACAACTATATTGACCAATTCTAAAACCTAACTGCCATCCTAATCGAAGTTGTATATTTGATGATGGATTAAAATTACCAGCACCATCAACTGCAAATACTAATTCAAATCCTTGGTCAATAGATGGTCCAGTAGTATTTGGCGTCTCTGGTAAAGTTGCAAAGTCAGTAGAACCATTTTGAGGAATAATATTTTTGGATGTTTGAGTATCTGGCAATGCAAATACACTTCTTCCTGATGCTCTATCTACACTAAAAACTATCTTTCCTCCAAGACCTGCATTAATAAATGGTACATAACCACCAGGATTCCCTGCATATTGTTGGTATCCCAGTAAGGTTGTAGGCGCTTCTGGTAGCGCGGTACTAGGAACTGTCGGTGACTCTGATAAAAGAATATATGCAGTTCCACTACCTCTATCAATAACACAAGGCTGTGCTCTTGCAATTGCATTATTCATTGCCCGTGTAATATCCATGGCATAACTTTGACTTTGCCATGCCATTTCATAATTTCCATCTGGTAAAACTAATAACCAACCTGCACGATAGCTAGCTGCATTACTTGAATCAGATGATCCCAAAGTTGGTTCAGGGAGTGAACTTAGTACATTATATTTTCCACTACCTTGCCATAATCCATATGAAACTGTAGTATTTTGCAGTACACTATTATTTTGAAAAAAAAAGTCTATAGCTCCGTTTGCAGCTGTTCCAGAAGAACTATTATATGCTAATTCTACATCCGTTGCATTATACCAGACATTTTGGAGTTCGCCAGAAATTGTTTGGCCCGCAGTTTTCTTGTTATTCAGATCCTTACTACTTTCATAGTCAATTGGTTGCGGAAAAATTATCATTGTAGAACTACCATTGTCACGATTAACTGAGTAATAAGTCATTGGTATGTCTAAAGTAGCAATTCTCATATTAGTTACCTTTCTTTGGGGATTTGGAAGATCGAATGTAAAATTAGAAGAACTAGTTAGGTAGTAATTATCCCTGAACCTCGTATCTATATTTATTCCATGCATAACGGTTCTCACATTAATTGGATTTAACCATCCAGAAGGTACATCATCTGTTCCTGCTTGTCGTCCATCAGTAATAGAAGCATTTCTGCCAGCCAACGTATTAGGATTACTAATTACATAATGACTTGAACCAATATCCATTGGATTTTGAGACATTGCCCATGTTCCCGCATTTGGATCACTAGCACCTGATTGTGAACTCAAATAATCTGCTGCAGTTTTAATAAAATTATTTATCTTTTGCTTTGATTCAAATCCTAAACTTTTGGTTTTTTCCAACTGTTGTACTAGCTTATTAAACCCTTTTTTAACATCATTAACAGTGTACTCAGGAGTAAGAGAAAAAAGTTTTTGAAGATCAAATGGTGTATAAGAGTCAATATCTAGATTAAGACTGTCCATAATATACTTATGTTGTGATGTTTTTTTAAGCGTAGTAATGTGATTTAAAACTAACTTGTTATTTATTAATAATGGATAAAGAGTTAGCAAAAAATATTTTGGAAAAAGCAAACTATATTACTGTAGATAGCGATAAATTATGTTTTGTTCATGATACATTACGAGATATTTCTAATATTTATCCTATTAGTCATACAACAATATCCAAAGCTTTAAAGGATAAGACAGTTGCCTCGTGTAAAATTAAAAATGGTAACTACTTAATTATTAGGAAATTGTACAGCATTTCAGAGAACGACTAAGTTGTTTTGACGGTTTTGCAAGTGGTTCTTTTTCTTGATTACCTAATTTAACTCCAGGACTTGGAATACCAGGAATAATAACTTCATTATATATTTTTTGAACAACTGATTCCATTGCTTCTGCAATTCTTATGCCTTTATGAACACTTGTCTCAATAAAAGCATACCCATTAAGATCACAATAATTTTGTGCATCATTAATTAAAGATTTAGAATGATGTAAATCAATCTTATTAGCTACTAATAATATTGGTAAATATTCAGCTGATGACGCAGCTTTTACAGTATCAATCCATGTTTTTGCCTCGTTAAAACTGTTTGGCTTTGAAACATCAAACATGCATACAGCTGCAGCTATGCCCTTGTAATAGCTGTTAATTATAGATTTAAATTGTTCCTGGCCAGCTGTATCCCACATATGACATTTGATTGTTTTTTCATCTACTCTATGATACGTAGCATGGAAGTCAACCCCAATAGTTGGCATATACTTCGGATCATAATGTTTATTGCAGTACCTTGATAACAAGCTCGTTTTTCCTACGCAAGGTGCACCTACAAAAATAATTTTCATCAAATAGTCATAGTTCATAATATACTATTTGATAATATTAGTTTTTATATCATTGTTTAGAAGCTACATGCTTACACCATCCATGATGTTCAAACCCTTTACAAGTACAACTCATTGACTCATCCTCATATTTTACTACCTGATAAGTAACATCGCTGTAAGTTGAACTATCAACCCACCATATGTGTTTTGCTTTAGATCCGTCTTCATTTACAATTTCTTCCTCTTCATCATTTTCATCATTTTCATTTTCATCTGATGACGAAGTAACCATCATATTACTATTTGTATCTAACAGCAATACTGCCATTGCTGCATAATTATGCAAATCAATTAATGTATCTCTAAAAGATTCATCTTGTACAAGTGTAACACCAGTTGTAGATATATTTTGTAGGCGCCTAATTTTATCACCCATTCTGACTAGTACACCTACAACACCATAATCCGCAAAGGCATCACCATAATCCTTATTCTTACGACTAAATAGGTCTAGACCCTCTTTTTGTACTGCTTTAAATTGCTGTTTACGTGTTGTCATATTGTTGTATAATACTGATTTAAGCTATTAAGTTTAAATCAATTTTTTCTTTATCTACCACCACATGACCCACAACCACGGCTTTTTTTAAGAGCAGATAAATTACTAAACTTCAATGTTGCTGGAGCAGCATTTGACTTTTGCAGAGAACGTCCTCTTAGAAGTTTCATAGTGGCAGGATTATATCCCGTTGGGGCAAGCTTAGCTGGAGTAGCATTACTAGTAAAAACCATTCCTATCGAACAAGGCATCTTTAATTTATTCAAATAAAATTATTTATTGAGAACTAGAAGTTGTGCAAATAACAGCACACTCAGGAATTAACCCAAGTGAATATTGTTTATTTCCATACATTGGTGCAGGTAAAGGATCACTCACAATAGACTTGAGATTTTTAGCTTTCTTTCTAGCTAAATAACGCGCATAAGAATCGTGTTTAACATCTACTCCACTTGCATTAACTCCTCCTGATCCGGAAGCACCCGGCCTATGCCTAGTTCTATTTCTTGGAACATTCATGGTAGATGGAATTAATGAAGGTACTGCTCTATCACTCATTTGATTCCAGTTAACTCCACCATAAATAGCTTTTGGGTCATTATTTGGTCCTCCACGGACTGTCATTGCAGAGAGATTAGAAACATACATACTAGATGATGTTCTTACAAGGCCCCACTGACGCCTTTGATTAATATCTTGAGCTAATTGTGCATTCTCTCCAGAGGCGTTACATGTAGTACATTGAGCTACATTAGGTATAATATCATCTCCTGGACAATCGCAATTTCCACTTGTAAACGTTGTATATGACATCTATATACAAACTACATATTAAATATTCCAGAAAATTGAGTGATAAACTCCCTCCCAATTATGCTCTCAAACAAGTATAATGTCGAAAACTGAGTTATCATGTCCCTGCTGTTTCAGAAAATATAAAATGAAAGTTTATTATGATAGGCATGTTGCGGCATGCAAGCTATTACATCAAACTAAAAAACAACGCGAAGATATTGTTGAAACAAGAGCAGATACGCCTGATGTTAGAGAACTTTATGAGATGATTTTGGCTCTTGCTGAAAAAAACAAAGAACTGGAAGCCAAAGTCGAGGAATTGACTAAGTGGGCAAATATTAAAAAGAAGAGACTTCATGTTAAAGAATGGCTAGATCAGCATTATCCAGATGTAGAATCATTTGATTCTATTATAGCATCTACAGAACTAACTGATGAACAATATGACTTTGTGTGCAAGTATGATTACATTGAAGGTATAATTATGATCTTAAAAAGTGTCTTTCCACTCGATGATGAATCATCTTTACCAATCAAAGCGTTTGATCAAAAAGACAATACCTTCTTTGTTAAAAAAGATGATGGATGGTCAGTACTTTCAACATCTGAATTAGAAAATATGATATCAATTATAGGTAAATCTGTTATGACTAAGTTTGTAAATTGGCAAACAAAAAACCAACATAGACTACATGAAGATAGCTATTCTGAAGTTTACACAAGCACACTACAAAAGGTAATTGGTGGTAACTATACAAGAGAACAATCATTTACTCGCATTCGAAGAGGCCTATATAAGTACCTCAAAATGAATCTTAAAAACGTGATTCAGTTTGAGTTTATGTTTTAAGCAAAAAAATCAATTAACATATTTTTTGATGTCTATTTTTGCTACGAGGCACACAGCATTGGCAAAATTAAAAATTGAAAAGCTTATTTCACTATCTATAATCAGCATTACCAAACACATACAAATATCGAAATATTACAAAACATGTTACTTAAGCCACAACACAGACGCTCTGCTCGCGTAGCAGCCAGAATGCAGAAGACAGCACAGCAGGAGTTCAATGAAAGAGTTGCCAATGGCACAATGACGA
>MDSZ01004196.1_pt1 | contig 16795 bp, 18 predicted proteins | sample 811201 | NCBI WGS metagenome assembly MDSZ01 (sample SAMN05326647, study PRJNA326480) | marine metagenome | isolation source: seawater | place: Indian Ocean: North | collected 2010
ATATTTTATATTTTAGTTTATTTAATTAAATAATTTTATAGATTTATCTAATGTTTTGGAAAAATAGGAATATTGTTACAAAAGGACTAAAGTTTTATGATTACTTGGTTAATGATATTAACTGCAATTATGCTTGGAGATGTCATAAAAGCAACATATTTGAAAATTATAAAAATAATATTAAAAAAAATCACCTGGAAATTGGACCTGGAACAGGATATTTTTTAAAAAATAATTACCAAATTAATAAATTATATATAATGGACATAAATGATGATACTTTATCTTTCACTAAAAAAAATTTAGATTCAGTATACAATATAGAGTCTATAAATCATAACATATTTAGTGATAAATTAAAAATAAAAGATCTTAATTCAGTGGGATTAAATTATGTATTACATTGTGTTCCAGGAAGATTAGAAGATAATGTTGACAATCTAATAAATAACTTAGAATCAAACAATAAGATCAATTTTTTTGGTGCGACAGTTGTAAGTGACAAAAATTTGCAAAATACGTTGTCATCTGTAGAATTATTTTTTTTAAACAAATATAATATTTTTAATAATGAATTAGATACATCTGAAAATTTAATAAACTACTTAAAATATAATCAGATTAAATTTCATAAAAAAATTGTTGGAAATGTTCTAATATTTTCATTTGAAATATAATTAAAAATTGAAAAATTTTCAGCAATTAATTATAAACATGAATCTAATGACTATTGAACTCAGAACAGACCAAATAGAAATGTTAATTGATGAGCAAAGAAACTTGTTCAAATCTGGTGATTTTACCAAGGAAACTTGTCATTTTAACATGGGGTACTTGAAAGAAAAATATAATGCGTCAGTGTATAGAAATAAAACATGCCTAAATACTAGGTTTTTAAAACAAACTAAACAGTGTTCAATTTGTTTTGAAAATCATGATTTTAATAAATTACTAAAAACAGATTGTGGCCATTACTTTGGTATCTGTTGTTATTCTCGCTGGGAAGAAACATGTCAAGAAGATAGAGTTACATGTCCTTATTGTCGTAAATTAAATCCTTGTAAATTTCTTTTCGCTGAAAATAACATAGGATGCAGAGTAATAAAATAAGGTTCAGATGTGATACGAATCAAAAAATCTGGTTGACATTTCTTTAACAATCTTCAGACCTGGAGAATTTACACCTTCCTTGTGGTCAAAATAAGGTTTTAGAAAGACAAAGAGTGGACAACCAATTTCCATATCCCGGACTGGAATGTGATTGGCTTCAAGATAAACCCGATGTACATTTGGTTGTATATACAGGCTTGTCATGTTAGCAATATTATCAGGGTCTGATTCATACCATCCAATAAGGTGTTCTTTCATAACATCATCTAAATGACCAAGTCTTTGAAGAGTATTCGCGATCTGTGCGACTCGAATTTTCTTATGAGTTGTATTCGTTGTTAGCCGATTGTTTCTAAGGTAGATTATTTCTTGGTTGGGAACAATCGGTTTCTCCATCAGAAAATCTGCAATATAACATGCAAATACACTATTTCGATAGCTCCTAATAAAACCTCTAGAGATAAGAAGAACAATACAATTAAGATGTATCATATTCCGGCGGGAAATGTTAGCATCGTGAATAGAGAAGCGAGGACATCGAATAATTTGTCTCATAATAGATGAGTTTTTCGACATCATTGTGAAATCGTCTATTTCCCTTTGGGTAACTGGATCACCCGAACAGCGAATTAGGGACGGAAGCGTTTGTGTCATACTTCCCACTACTTTAAAGTAGTCGGTAGGGCTTGTAAGTCCCGTAAGTACCATAGATCCAAATCTAGAATTTAGATCATTTTTAAGTTCCTCTTCTAGAGAAGAACTCTTACTTGACGATGAAGCTGATATAGACATCATGTAAGAGAAGCATAAATATAGTTCATGTATTAGATCCATTTTTCAATTTTTACATATATTATTGTAAATCTGGAAAATATATAAAAAAATAATATCAAAATGCAAAATGTCTAAAAAATCGTCCTGATATCTGTTTGACTATTTCTGGACCATTTGCAAGTTGTTCAGGATCATTAATTTTTCTTTCAGGATCTTCATTTTGAAAATAATTTTCTAGAAAAATACAAAGCGAAGCTCCATCTGATATTCTATATGGATTAATATTATATTGTGCAAAGTAGTCCAAGTTTCTTTGAGCAGGATGAGGAATGAAATCATATCTGCTTCTTGATAATTTTTCGTATTCAACAAGATGTTCAGACATACTTTTACTAATGTATCCAAGGTATAATAATTGATCTAAAACTTGAACTAATGACGTTGGTGTGTTTCTACTAAACTTTAAAGCATTTATTCTTGGAAATTTAGGTACTTCCGGAAGATCTTTTACCAAAAATTCTGATACTAAATCTGCATAAATAGAAGTTCTATTAGACCAGATATCTAATTTCGAAAAAACAAGTACAACATTAATTAGATTTTTAATATTGTTTTTCTTTACTATAACTGGATTTTGTTCAAACGAAAAATCAGGAGATTCTATAATTCTTAAAATAGAAGATGATTTCATTGAATATGACATCATTTCCTCAGTTCTTCTTTGCCTTTCAGGATCATTGGTGGCCCGAATTAATTGAGGTGGACAAATTAACCTGCTCTCAATTAATTTAATATATTCGTATGATGTTGACGGTATTCCATCTGGTAATGTAATTTTATTTCTAAATCTTTTAGATAAATAGGATTGCAAGTTGTAACAACTATTACGTAACAAATTACTAGACTCGAGAGCCATGTTTAATTTTAATGTGAAAATTAATAAATTAAATTTCAATTTTTTTATTTATAATATTAATTAAATGAATAATATAAATAATAAAAATCAAAGATTTCCAGGTGAACAACAAAGTTGTTTACAGAATTCCTACCAAACTGATTACGATAAAAATCGTAATTATAAAAGTAAGTATTACAAATATAAGAAAAAATATCTTGACATTAAAAAAAATGTTTTAAATAAAAAGGCTGGTGCTTATAATACATCTGAAATTATTATGGGGCTAGGAGTATGTGTGGGTGTTTTATGTTTAATAAACCGTCGAAACAGGATTAATTCAAAAGATAATTATATTACACAATCAATAAATATAATTAGAAATAGACCCAAAAATTTTTTAAAAGATGCAGAAATAAATAGAGAAGACGTAGATAGTGGAGAAAAACTTTATTCTAATAAAATATACCAAGTATTTAATGATAAAGAATTTGAATTAATTTATAAATCAGTTTTTGATACTTTTGAGAGATTACAACCGGGTAGTAATGATTATCATGTAATTAAAAGAGTAATACCTAAAAATTCAAAAGTTATATTTCTTGGTGACTATCATAGTAGTATTCATGCTTTTATTGACACCATATTGGATCTTAAAAGTAAAGGATATTTTGATGACTATTGGGTATTAAAAAAGGATTGTTATTTAGTAATTACTGGAGATATGGTAGATAGAGGACCGTATGGAATCGAAATAATGTATTTAATATATTTACTTTTTTTAAATAATAACAAGGAGGAATATAGATTTTTTATATTAAATGGTAATCACGAAGAACCTAGTGTTTATAGTCGATTTGGTTTGAGTTTAGAAATAGAAAATCAGTTTAAGATTGAAGAAAATAAGAAAAGTTTTGAACAGTTATTAACAAAGTTACCAGTGGCATTATTCTTAAAAAGTAATAGTGATGATTCAAAATGGTATCAATTTTGTCACGGTGGAATTGATTTTTACCAGTTTGGAGATAGTGATAAAATTACAGATTTTTTGAAAAGTGATTTGTCTAGTATTAATTTAGAAATTGATAAAGGTTGGGGTTTTGAAAATGGATTTTTATGGAGTGACTTTACAAATTCTAACAATGATAATATACTATTTGGAAATAGACCGATTTTTCCTCCAAAGATGGTTGAAAAAATATTAGATACTAATAATATTAAATCTATCATATCAGGTCATCAAGATTTAGAAAATTTTGGATTTGTTTACAGACCTAGTTTAAAGGATAGCAGTAATATTTGTCAATCTAATCCAAGTCTTGATTATAGTAAATTTTATCCAAAAGAAAAGGATGACTCTTTATGTACGTTAAAAAAAATAAAAGATTCGAAGTCAGGAGATGGAAGTAGTGAGCATATTATATCTATGGATATGGCAATGGTTATCGTAACATCTAGTTCTACAATTTCAAAATTAATTCCAAAAGCTTGTTATGGCATATTACATATGAAAACTGATACTTCAGTAATAAATTTATTAGATACTTGTAATACTAGTTATTTGAATAATGCTGCAGCTGAACCTTCAACTTGTAAATAATAAATTAAAAATATTTAAGGTATTATTTTTTTTATATTTATATGGGGAGCTCGAGTTCACAATTAAAATGCCCAAAGGATTACGATAATGATAATTTTCAGAGAATTTTATCATTATATGATAGGCTTGATAGTAATGGAGATCATTCTGTTGATATGGATGAGTTAAAAAATATAGCTAATCTCCATGTTAAAAATCAATTAACTAGATTAGAAAACATGAAACAATCAGTTTCTGATAAAATTGATCAAGATATTAAAATATTACAACAACAATTAAAATTAGATATTGAAAAATTAAATAATAATTTCGAAAACACAAAAAAAGAATTAATACAAAGTAAAACTTGTCAAATTAATAAAATTAGTGATGAAATTAAACAATTAAACGAATTATCCGATGAAGATAAATCAGAAAAACTAAAAAAAGCAATTACTGATAAAAATGGAAACATTTTATTTTGGCCATTTTTTGAATACATGAAAACAAGAACGAATGATATTCCAAACATAGAATGGTAATATCGATTCAAGATATTAATTTTATTATAAATTAATATAATGAAACATAAATTTCAAATTGGTGATAAAATAGATATTGAGTATGATATTGATGATGAAAAGTTTTTAGATTTGGCTACTATAACATTCATTGATAATGGTTATATTTATACTTGTGGTCATTGTTTTCCAAAAAATGCAATTACTAAGTATGGTAAAATGGTTTATAGCTCTGGATTTGATGAACCAACTGAAAAAGAAGAAATTGCTATTATAAAAATATACCCAGAGTATTTAGAAAATTTTAGACAAATGAATATTAAGAATAATTTTTCCTATATTGTTAAATCAGTTCTACCTAAGCCAATAATAGCTATATTGTTATTTCAAAAGAAATTTTATCAGGGAGAAATAATTGCCAAAATTGAAGATAATTTACGTATTGGCTGGAATAGGATAAAAGATGATATTTTAATTGATCATCAAATTAATAAACTTGAAGCACCATATTTTCTTGTAAAATTAACTCAAGAAAATAAAGAACTGGGTCTTTCTGGATCGCCTTGGATTTCAATTCAAAGCAATCAACTTCAATTAATTGGTGGACATATTGGTAAAACAATTGCAAAAAATTCTAAAGGTCAAAAATTTAAAGTTGCCTATGTTAAACCTATTAAATTAATTTAATTAACCAAATATTTTTTCAAAAACATCGTCACTATTTGAAATAATAGATTTTATCAAAAAATTTGGTAAAAATATATCATCTGGATTAGTACAATCTATGATAACTTTTTGAAATTCGCCTTCTTGTTCAAATGATAATTTAAAATGTATATCGACAAGCATATTGTTAATTTTAAAATTAAAATCACAATATAATTCGTCGTAGACTAAATTAAAGGTAGAATTAATAAAAGTTTCTGATACCGATACTGAAGGAATTGAAACAGGTAATTGTGGAGTACCTTTATAAGAAACTGATTGTGGCCATTTTACATATTTTCTTAAAGCTAAATTTTTCTTTAATGTAATATCAGGTGTAAAGTTATAGTCATTATCACCTATTGCTTCTGTTACTTTAAAAAAGAATTCTGGTGTTTTAATAAAGTTTAAAATATCCATTTTTGATTTATATGATGTAATATATTCATGTGATACACTCATCCCTAATATACTAAATATATTTTTTAAATTATGGCTTCATAATGGATTTCACTACTAAACTTTATTAATATATTTATTTTTGATCCCACATTTATTTTTATTGGCTCTTGCAAATTTTTCCCATCAGTAATTACTAAGACTGCATTAACTTGATACAATTCACACAAAGAAAGCAAGGATAAATGATCACCCCAACTTCCATCTTTACTCATATATTTCTTATATTCATTTGCATTAGAAAATGGCAATAGAGTATTTGGGTTTAAAGCAAAGTCCTTAAACCTTTCCCAACAAGAGGTAATATAATTAACAGAGTCTTCCCTAAGTTGATTATATGGTATATTTAAATGTGTCGACAATGATAAAAATAAACAATTACCACCACCTTCATTTTGCAATACTTGATTACCACCTAAAGAGGATATCTGTTTTTTAATTTGATGATCCAAGTCGTGAATTTGAGTTATTTGATCTTCATTATTATTTATATTATTTTTAATAAAATCAATACTTTCGTTATTTGATATTTCTAAACTTTTTGATAAAGCAATTGCTAGTTCTAAATCTTCGTCATAATTGGATTCCTGTTTTATTTTCATTAATTTATTTGATTTTTTTCTTTTTTTACTAAATAAGTATTTTAATTTATTTGTATCCATATACACTAATATATAAATTAATTATTTCTATTCTACCCTTTCTCCTTTCTCTTTTCTCAACCATATATAATCTGTAATGCCTTTTCTTTCAATCTCGGTTACAGACCAATCTTTATAGTCTTCTAAATTATTAAATTGTTCTTCTTTAATAACACGCCAATCATATAATTTAAGATAGTCTTTTTCTGCTCTCATAGGATTATAAAATTTACTATCATTGTTAATATCTTTGTAATAATTTCTGTAAAAATGATCAAAAGAAGGTATACCCCCAAATTTATTACAAGTTTCATTAAGATTTTCTATTTTTGTAATAATAAAATCTTGTGGATTTTCTTTGTTGTTTTTTACATATCTAGGAGGAAAACCATGTTTTACAAAAGATATAAATTGATACCAATCTTCTGCATAAATTCCAAGATCTTTAAGAATTGTTATGTTATTATCTTCATCTGTTTCTAAAGGTAAATCAGCGAAAGATGACTTTTCAATTTTAAAAAGTATTTTAAATACATTAGCACCATCTAAAAGATGATTATTTCTTAATTCTGTTGTATTAATAATAATTAATTTACCATCTAATGACTTTGCTTTAATAATATCAGATTCTATTAGATCAACTTTATTGATTATATTTTTCATACATTCTTCAATCTCATTCATTAAATTATATTTATATGACTTAATCAATCAGAAATCAATTTTTTGTAAAAATAATTTATTAATTTTTTATTATTTGTTATATTTAATACTAAATATTCAATATCTTTTGATGGAATAAAATTACCTACATTTATTTTTTCCCAATTATTCAATTTAATCCATTTTTTTCTATTGTATGCACTAAATAAAATATTTATTTCTACTGGTATTGAAATGTTAATAATATTTTTACCATTCATTTTTATTGAAGGATAGTCATCTTCAAAATTATGATAAAAAGATTCTATCTTTCTGCTTTCAAATATTTGAAACCATTGTATATAATTCTTACCTTTTTTTGATAATGTTTTTTTAATCTTATTCCAAATACTTTTATGATTATCATAAATAGAAAATAAATATTCCATTTTAGAACTAGGTTTAAAATCTTTAATAAACTTTTTTTCCAAGTATAAATCTTGTAAAACATTATTTTGTAATATTATTTGTCTTGTAAAATAAAGCAAATCCCAATTAATATTTATATATTCTTTAGTATATTGATCATTTATCTTATATTTTTTATGTTTATTAAACCCATAATCTATTAAAGAGTATATATTATTACTTTGAATTAATTTAGTTCCAATTTTTATTTTTTTATCTGTTTTATTAAAAGTTATATTACCAGAATGCATATCGTTGTGTATATATCCACCCTTTTTCAAAATATCCAATGCATAAATTATCTGGATAATCATACTATATTTTTCTTTTAATTTCATATTTTGTTTTAAGAGTAAACTATTTAATGTATTACCTTTATATTCATAAATAATTTGCAAACACTTATTTGTTTTCTTTTTTATCATTTTTTGATCAAAGTAATCTTGATAAACTCCTTTACATTTAATAATTCTAAAATCAATTGTTTTCATAAAAAATTTTATTTTATCTTTTGGTAATTTATTAATAAATAATGACATATCTAGTTCCCTCCAAAGTGATATACTGTAGTTTTTCGGATTTGTATCTGTTATCGGGGATTTTTTCATGATATATATTAATCCTCCTATTTCTACAATATATACATCATTCTGAAAACTACTTGCTATTTTATTTTTAATAATTATTTTATCATTCATTAAAATAATTTATAAAATAATTTTTAATTAACTTAATCTACTTCTTCAACTTTTGGACCTGCATCCTCTTCTGGCATACCTGTTGGCATAGCACCTTCTTGTCCAGCTGGCATATTAGATTGATATGCTTTTTGAACTAGAGGCATTAGTACACCTTCGACTTCTTTATGTTTGTTATCATAGTCTTCTTTAGTTCTTCCTTCATCTTCATCCGAATCCAACCAATCAAGACCTTCTTGGGTTGTCTTTTCAACCGTTTCAGCATCATCACCAAGAGCAGTTTTCATCTTGTCATCGTTCAACATTGTACTTCTTACCGAGAACAAATAAGACTCAAGTTTGTTCTTTGATTCTACCTTTTCTTTTAGAGCTTCATCTTGTTCCTTGTATTTCTCTGCTTCAGCAACCATCTTATCCACATCTTCCTTTGAAAGACGATTAGATTCATTGGTAATTGTAATCTTCTCAGATTTACCAGAACTCTTTTCTTCAGCAGATACACTCAAAATACCATCAGCATTTACTTCATAGGTAATTTGAATTTGAGGGATTCCTCTTGGCATTGGAGGAATTCCCGAAAGTTGAAATTCTCCTAGTTTGTTATTATCTTTTGTAGTTGGACGTTCTCCTTCAAAGACCTGAATAGTTACACCAGGTTGATTATCTGCAGCAGTACTAAATGTTTGAGTCTTTTTTGTTGGAACAGTAGTTCCCCTTGCAATTAGATTTGTCATCATTCCTCCTGCTGTTTCTACTCCTAGAGACAATGGAGTCACATCTAGAAGAAGTAGATCATCCGTTTTTTCATCAGTGTTTCCAGATAGAATTGCTGCCTGAACAGCAGCGCCATAAGCTACTGCTTCATCTGGATTGATACTCTTACAAAGTTGTTTTCCATTAAAGTAGTTTGACAAAAGTTCTTGTACCTTTGGAATACGAGTTGAACCACCAACCAAAACAATATCATGTACTTGTCCTTTGGACATTTTAGAATCCTTCAAAACAGTTTCAACTGGATCCATACATTTTCTGAATAGACTCATACACATATCTTCAAATCTTGCACGACTTAGTGTTGTACTAAAATCAATTCCTTCAGCAAGACTATCAATTTCTATATTAGCTATTGTACCAGATGATAGAGTTCTCTTTGCTCTTTCTGCTGCAGTTCTGAGACGTCTAACTGCCCTTTTGTTTTCTGAAATATCAATACGATTTTTCTTTTTAAACTCTTTAATAAAATGTTGGGTAATTAAATTGTCAAAATCAGACCCACCTAGATGAGTATCACCTGAGGTTGCTTTAACCTCAAATACTCCATCATCAATAGTCAAAAGTGAAACATCGAATGTTCCACCTCCAAGATCAAAAATAAGAACGTTCTTTTCTCCTTTTGAATTCTTATCCAGTCCATATGCTATTGCTGCTGCAGTAGGTTCATTAATAATACGAAGAACATTAAGACCAGCAATAACTCCAGCATCTTTGGTTGCTTGACGTTGAGCGTCATTAAAGTATGCTGGTACTGTTACAACTGCATCAGTAATATCTTGACCAAGAAAAGCTGAAGCAACTTGTCTCATTTCTCCCAAAACCATTGCAGAAATTTCTTCTGGTGTAAACTTCTTATCTTCACCCATATAACTTACTTTTATCTTTGGTTTATTATTATCATTGACAACTTCATAAGAAAGTGATTTCATTTCATTTTGAAGTAGCTTATCGTTGAACTCCCTACCAATAAGTCTTTTAGCGTCATAAACAGTATTTGTTGGATTTGATGTTGAAGCATTTTTAGCAGCATCACCAATAAGCCTTTCTGACTCACTGAATCCAACGTAGGAAGGTGTTGTTCTATTACCTTGATGGTTGGCAATAATATCAACACTACCATTTTGATAAACACCTACACATGAGTAGGTAGTACCAAGATCAATTCCGATTGCTTTCTTTGACATTACTATATTTAAACTTAAAAAACTTTAAATAAATTATTCAATTTTTTTAAGTCAAAATAGGTTCCTTATATAGTATTTCCATATTTTCATCTTTAATTTCTATTACTTCATCTTTAATATTCACAACAACGCATCCTAATTTAGAGAATGCTTTATCTGGTGCATCTTTTAATAAAGGATAAGTTTGAGACCCACCTCCTGAAATTATTTGTTTCATAACATAATTTTCTGCAGAAACATCTATTATTTGAAGATTATGGTCATGACCAGAAATATAATATTTTACATTATATTTTTTAAAAATTGGAAATAATATATCGAATAATCCTTTATTAATACCATAAATACCAAAAGAAAATAATGGATAGTGGCCCAAAATAAATTTTTTATTATTAGAATTAGTCAATTCTTCTTCTAACCACTCAATCATATCTTTTGAAACTTGCATTGGATCTCTATTTAATTTACTTTTAACTATTTGATAATTTATATTAGAATAATTTGGTAATAAAATAGAAGTATCTATGAAAAAAAAATCATAATTAGAAAATGTTTTTTTATAAAAGTAATTTGGCATATTCCAATTTTTCAAATTAAATTCTAACTGTGCATCAATATTTCCTAAATAATCATGATTTCCTAAAATAGTCCACACTTGATTTTGAATATCAAAATTTTTAAAATCATTCCATTTTGGATCCGTTATACTTTTTACTCCAAATGGATAAAAATTATCTCCAAGAAAAACTATATTATCATCTTCTTTTATTTCTTTCTTAATATTATTTATTATTTTAGTAGTTTGTTGATTGTAGTCACCTATGTCCCCAATTAAATATATTTTCATAATATTAATGATTAAGATATTTTTCAATTTCAGAGTAAAACCCATTTTTCCTACTAAAATCTAATATATTATTGTAAATTTTATCATCATGATTGTTTAGAAATATAATTGCTTGAAACATATAAAATATAACTATTGGTAATTTCAACTTATTTTTCGATGCGTTTTCTATTAATTTTATTAAAGTTTTTTTATAATTTTCTTTACTTACATTTTTATTGAGTGACACTGATATTTCTTTGCATTCTGTTACAAAATTTTTAAGTTGTGCTTTTTTATTTAAGTTAATAAATGCGAGAAACTTTATCATATTAATTGGTTCTGGTCTCAACATATTTGTTCTTAGCAATACCTTCAACTTGTTATGATGATCTTTATTTTCAAGTTTTCCTACAAGTCCTAAATCTAAAATATATAATACAACTTGATTATTTTTATTAAAATTAAATAAAAAATTACCATCATGCCAATCACAATGAAAAAAATTACAAGATAGCATTAAATAATAACTTAAGTTTAGTAATCTATAAACATCCATTTTTACGGATTGACTTTTATTAATCTTCAAAAAAGTATCTATATTATATCCTTTAATAAATTTTGATTTATGAGAAATAAGGTTACCATCCATAATCTCTATTACTTTTACTCTATCTATATTCTTGAAAATTTCTATTAGTTTAATACTATTTTCTTTTTCATTTATTAAATTTAATTGTTTAATATTTATTTGATAAAAATCGTAAATATAGAAAGGTATGTTTATATTTCTTTTTTGTATAATTTTACTTAAAATATCAAATGATTCATTAAAATTTCTATAAATATTTTGTTTTAGCGTTTTAGTTACAATATTTTTCTTAATTTCCACATCTCCAATTGACCCTTCAGAAACATCATAATATTTTAATTTTTTAAGATTATTATAAGATTGAAATAGTTTAATAAATAATGTACCACCAATTAATTGAATTATCTTTAATATTATATCAAATTCCGTTAGATAGTATAGATTTAATAAAAAGTTTATAATAATAATTTTTATCATAATATACAAACTTTTAGAAATATATCTATTTTAAAACTTTCTTGAAAATTTATCTAAATAAAAGTATATGAATAAAAACTACTTAATTTTATTAATATTTGTTTTGGCAATAATTTTATCAAAATGTTTAGATCAAAAAGAAAATATGACTATGATTAAATCTAAAGTTTTCTTGAAAGGAGATCCGGTTAGTGAAATTTCTAATTTTAAAAAAATTAATAGCAAAAAAATATCTGACTTACAAAATTTAAAAAAGGATGATAATAAGAAAGTAATAAATAATATATCATGTGTGCAATATAATGTTATTTTAAACCAACTGGTAAAATCAAATAAATTATCAAACTCTCGTAAAAAAGAAATTTTGACAAGTTTAAGATGTAAATAAAAATCTTTTTAAAATGATATTTTCATTGTATATAATGCAAATAGAATTAAACGAAGAACAAAAAATTGCTTATAATTTTATGTGTTCTGGTTTAAATATTTTTATTACTGGAGGTGGAGGAGTAGGAAAATCTGCCTTACTTAACTATTACATTAAACGAAATAAGAAGAATAAATATAACATAGGAATAACAAGTACAACTGGAACTTCCTCCATATTAATTAATGGTACAACTATACATTCCTATTTAGGTATTGGAACAGGAAAAAAAGATGTTGATAGTATTTGTGATAAAATAAATAATAATAGATATATAAAAAAAAGGTGGCTAAAACTAAAAACACTTATTATCGATGAAATTTCAATGTTAAGTGCAAATTTTTTTGATAAGTTAGAAGAAATAGCTAGGAAAGTTAGAAACAATGATAAACCATTTGGTGGAATACAACTAATTTTATCTGGAGATTTTTGTCAATTATCTCCTGTAGATTCTTCTAATTTCTGCTTTGAAGCAAAATGTTGGTGTTTTTGTGTTGATAAAATTGTTTATCTAACAAAAATAATAAGACAAGATAATATTATATTCCAAGATTGTCTTAGTAAAATTAGATTGGGTGAAGTAAACGATAATATTAAAAGTTTACTTGATTCTAGACTTAATGTTGAATTGACTAATAGTTTTGGAATTGAACCTACTAAACTTTTTTCTAAGAATTTTCTAGTTGACAGTACCAATTTAAGTCAATTGAAAAAATTATGTCAAAAAAATAAAATATATAACTATAAAATGACTACCGATTTTGATCCTAAAATCAAAGGAAAATATATAAAATTAATACCTGCTTTAGAAATATTACAGTTATGCAAAGGGTGCCAAGTGATGTTGACCTACAATTTAGATTTAAACAATCATCTTGTAAATGGTAGTCGAGGTGTCGTAACTGATTTTTCTAATAAAAATGGAAATTTAATTCCTAGAGTTAAATTTTTAAATGGAATTGAGATTGATATAGATTTTAATACCTGGAAAATAGAAGAAGAAGGCAAAATCATTGGTGTCATAAATCAAATTCCATTAAAATTGGGATATGCATTTTCAATTCACAAAGCTCAAGGATGTTCTCTAGATTATGCTATTTTAGACCTATCTGATTTATTTGATTATGGTATGGCGTATGTTGCACTTTCTAGAGTAAGAAATTTAGAAGGTTTAAGTATTTTGTCCATTAATTGGAATAAAATAAAAGCAAATCCAAAAGCTATTGAATTCTACAATAATCTAACTAATTAGATTATTAAATTGATCTATACTTTCTATCTTTATAGAATCTAAATCCTTATTTTTTAATACATCGGAGTAATGGTATATTAATAAATAATTATTTAAAATAGAGGCTCTAAAACCAGAATCCAAAATTATTCTTTCTTTTTTCTGATCAATTAAATTTATTATTTGAATTAATTTTAAAATTGTCTTCTTTTTAATAGTTCCATAATTTATTCTGAAAAATAACTTCGGTAAAGCATAAATCCATATGTTGATATCATCCTTGTATCTAATAGGCAATGAAAAACCATATGAGCCTAGATTAGCATTTTTGAACCACGGATTAATAATTATTTTCTCTATAGTACTATTCCATTGATTAGATTGTGTGCCTATTTCTTTGAATTTCTTTCTCCAAGTTTCTGTAAAAACCTCATCAAATAATGGAAAAATTTCATTCCTCATTCTACCTCTACGTGACCAAGTTGGAGTTGTATCCAAAAAATATGGAATACTGTATTGGTGAGCTAATTTAAATATTTCTGATTTATGAAAATCTAGTAGTGGTCTGTAGATATTAATTCCTTTTCTTATTCCGACTTTTTTCATCACTTCAATATCTAGAATATTATGACCTCTCATTGAATTAGTAAAAATATTTTCTATTATATCGTCTCTATGATGACCTACCATAACTCCGTTACAATTATGTTTTTCAATTATAGATCTGTAAGCATTAAATCTTACATCACGAGAAGTTTCTTCGAATTCACTTCTTTTTAATATTTTTTTACCTTCTTCATCATAAATTCCTCTTTGGTTATTATTTGAAATTGTATTCTGTAAACTTTCTACCAAAAATATTATATTATTAAATCTGCAAAAATTCTTTAAAAATTCTGCTTCATCCTTACTTTCTTCTCTTAGATTATAATTAATTGAAACTACATATATGGGAAAATGATTTTCAAGTCTCAATCTTAGTAAACAAGACAAAACAACCATTGAATCAACACCTCCAGAAAGAGATACGATAACACCATTTTCAAATAAGCTATTCTCATCCATAAAATCTCTAATAGTGAGAACCAATGGATTATTCAGACTAATCTCTTTAATTTGCTCATCTCCAAAGTTATAATTTTGCGGACTTTCAAGTAAGTATTGATGAGGACTTGTAAAATTACTTATCATATTGATAATAAATTGTATCATTATCAATATAAAAATTAAGGATAAATAGTAGATTATTCAATTTTAAACAACTATTTCTTTTTTATTTGAAAAAATATAACTTTCTAATTTGGTCTTAAAATCAATATCGGAATTTGATAAAACTAATATATAGGTGTGTTGAATGGTAACATTTTTATACAAATGAAAATTATGATCTAAATAAGTAAATTTGTCTTTTGGTATCATTAATTTTGCCTTGAAATATTCACTCTTAAATAATTCTTGAATACCTTCAAAATCATCATACTCTATTGTTGGTGTTTTTGATTTTTCTGGATAAGTGTATTTCATTATCTTTCTACCAATTTTATCCCATATTGGTATTGTAATTATGAATGATAATTTTTTATCATTGGCCGAAGCAATGTCTAGAAAATCAATTAATTTATAAATTCCACTATCCATAACATTTTTTTGATATGGTGGATTAAAACCAAAAGTACCTTCAATCGGCAGTAAATTAAAAAAATTTCCTTTAGAACCAAAATATTTTTCAACATCATAGTAAATTGAACAATAATCATTAAAAGTAGAATTTATTGATGAAGCAAAACATTCAAAATCTAAACCAAAATCTTGTTTCATTTTTAGTAAAATATTTGGGAGAACTGCTAATTGATTATTATTTGATCCTAGTAATTGATATCTATAAATAATTATCCACATGTAATCATTTAGTTTTTCTTCTGGTCCAGTGTATTTATTTCTTAATTTATCATATATATATTTAGGAATTAGTATATTGTTGATTATATTTTCTTGTCTTTTATCCCTAAGTTTAAATGGATAAGTAATATTAAATCTGTAAAATATTATCTTTTTGTCGTCCCTTGTTTGTAAAATAACATTTTTGGTAACTTTATAATGATCTTTTTTTAAATTATAGTAATCACTCATCCTATATTCTTCCAAGTTATTCATTGCTTCTTTGTATACTTTTTTTAGACTTATAATTATATTATTAATTTTTTCTTCTTTATTTTCAATTGAAGGATCGTATTTAACGAAATCATTTAATGTATCAACAAGTGGTTTTGTATTTTCATAATTATTTGGAAAAAAAGGATCCTCTGAAAAATCGTATGTTGAATATAAAGTAAAAAACCAAGATGATAATAAATTAGTTATTGTTCTTGGATAGGATTTTTTTATACTAAAAATTTTAGTGCCCAAATTTTCTGTACAATTAAAAATAAAAGATTTAAGAATAAAGGCATATACTTTACCTCTGTATAACTCTAATATAGGGTTTAATTCTTGTTCTTTATTTTTTTTATAAGAGTATTTAATATTTTCTTTTTCTATTACTTCCATAAACTATTAATAGATAAAAGATTATCTTTTTAAAATAAATTAATCTATATTAATTTAGAATGCTATTAAATAATCAATCAATAATATCTAATTATTCTGATATGGATTTTGATTTTAAAAACTATTTAGAAATGAAGGATTCTATTATTTTCAAAAAGTGTAAGAATTTAAAAGTTAGGGTAAATTCTAAAGTTAATAAATTAATTTTCTTTAATTGTCATAATATAGTTCTAAAATGTTCAGAA
>MDSZ01183458.1_pt1 | contig 16795 bp, 16 predicted proteins | sample 811201 | NCBI WGS metagenome assembly MDSZ01 (sample SAMN05326647, study PRJNA326480) | marine metagenome | isolation source: seawater | place: Indian Ocean: North | collected 2010
GATGCGTATTGGTCAATTGGCACAGTCGGTAGGGGTCGATACACAGACGATCCGTTTCTATGAACGGCAGGGCTTGTTGCCGCCGCCTGATCGGCAGGAGAACGGTTACCGTATTTATAACGAGAAGCATGGTGAGCGGCTGGCTTTTATTCGTCGCTGCCGGATCCTGGACCTGTCGCTCGCAGAGATTCACGAACTGCAGCGCTATCAGGACGACCCTCATCAGTCCTGTGCCGTCGTCAATGCCTTGCTCGATGATCACATCTCTCATGTGCGCTCGCAGATAGCCGCTCTACAGGCGCTTGAAAAACAGCTCGTTTCATTGAGAGCGAGCTGCAACGATGACCGTGAAGTTGCGGCTTGCGGGGTTCTTGCCGGCATCAGCGAAGGAAGCATGCACCCGCAGCAGGCTGAATCATCGGCTTGATAATGCTGGGGCTACGCTATGCGCAAAGCCGGCCGCCTCTCACTGGCTGGGGCGGAACGGCTCGGCCAGCTGGGCCCAATAGTTTACAGGGTAAGGCTGTTCGCCCGCGATGCCGATCTGCCGACTCTCCCGGGGCGCCGCGTCGGGCTCATACCGGAAGGTTCCCATCAAACGGTCGTACAGGACTGTGAACAGCCCGAAGTTGACGTCGCCGTCCGCCGAGTTGGCATGGTGGAAGCGATGCACCTCGGCATTGGCGAAGACGTACTTGAACCCGCCCGTGCGGTAATCGGCGTTGCTGTGCTGGCACAACAGCGCAATGACCACCAGGAACGGCAGAGTGATGGCTACCTCGAAGGGGATGCCCAGTAACAGGAGCGGCAGCACGCCCGAGCCAGTCTCAATCGCCTGGTGGACGGGGTGCTTCATCAAACCATTGAAGCCATACAGACGCCTGGGACTGTGGTGCACCGCGTGAAAGCGCCACAAGGGAGCGAAGCGATGACTTGCGTGATGTGCCATTGCGATACCGAGGTCGAGGATCAGCGCGGCGAACACGACCTGCAAGGCGAATGGCCAGGTGTGCGGCCAGAAGTCCCCACCGAGCGCCGTCCAGGTGAGCCACGGCAGTAACCACAGTGCCGCCCGATTGAGGCTCGTGTTGATCAGGGCGTGAAGCCAGTCGCGCGCCACATCGTCGTGGGTGCGGTTCCAGTCGGGCTGGTAGGGAATCACCCGCTCGGCGAGGAAGGAAAAAGCAACGGCGCCGGCAAGCACGGCGAACATCGGCCAGACTCCGACGTTCGCTGACGCCAGCCAGACGACTACGCCGCCGAAGCCAAAAAACAGCACGGGCCACGTCCCGTAGCGAAACAGTACTTTTGTGAAACTCATGGCAGCGCATTCTCCTTTCCGTAATGACAGCCTTTGTGAAGACACGGATAGAATGCGCTTGGCGGGCTCCCGAAGCTTGAATAAACTGGCAGCCATGTACTCACCGACCTTTCATCTGTTCCTCTGGCCCCATCGGCTGCTTTTCCTGGGCCCGGCCTTCGATGCCCAACCCCATCGCCATCACGCGGCGCAACTCGCCCTGGGCCTGCACGACCGCTTGCGGGTCCGTGGCGGGCAGGACCAGCCGTGGCAGGAGGCGGCGGCTTTTTATGTGCCGCCGGATGTACCGCACGAGTTCGACGCCGGCGATACGCCCTGCGCGCTGCTGTACCTGGACCCAGAAGGCCGGGAGTGCGAGGACGCATGCCACCGATTCGGCGGTGGCCGAATCCGGCTGCTCGACAATCACGAGCTACCCCTTGCGACGCTGCAACGCCTTGCCAGCGGTGATGGCAATTCTCCCGATGCCGAACAGGCCTGCCGCGAGCTGCTGGGTCAGGGGGTATCCACGCTGCGGCGCAACCTGGACCCGCGCCTGCAGCGCGCGCTGACGTGGCTGGACGAACATCTCGACGACGAGCTGGGAAATCGCGCGGTGGCTCACGCTGCCGGTGTATCCGAAAGCTGGCTGTCACACCATTTCGGAGATCGGGTCGGCGTGCCCATTCGCCGCTATGTGCTCTGGCGCCGATTGCGCCTGGCCATTGAGGCGGCCTTGGGTGGCGCCTCGCTGACAGACGCCGCGCATGCCGCCGGTTTCTCGGATTCGGCCCACCTGACCCGAACATTCCGCGATACCTTTGGAGTCGCCCCCTCGTTCTTGTTCGGAGACCGTCAGGCAATCCGAGCCCACTTTATAAGCTAACCCAAAACTTCTGCCGACTGGTGAAATTTTCGGGCTAGCACATGACATTGCAAATCGAGGCAAGGCGCGGTTGCAGGGCTGGTGAACGGTACATATCAGCTCGAGTAACACGCTCTTGATATCGCGCGGGCGCGTTTTGGCAATGCTACCTGTTTTCACCGGAGCTGCCTTCGAGTCGCGGCTCGTGCCGCCACGCCCCGACGGCATCGCGCAGTACCTGGTAGGCGGTGTACAGGAACACGGCAGCCACGGCGCAGGCGACGACGATATCCGGCCAGAAGGAATCGAGCGCGATGACCAGTCCCCCGGCGACTATGACCCCCAGGTTGCCGATCACATCGTTGCGTGAGCACAGCCAGACCGAGCGCATATTCACATCTTCGCCCCGGTGCTTCATCAGCAGGGCGAGACAGATCAGGTTGCCGATCAGAGCCACGCCGGCGACCGCCATCATCGCCGGGCCGATGGGCTGCGGTTCCCCCATCAGGCTGGCGACGATGGAGGCCACAATGCCGATGCCGAAGGCCAGCTGAATCAGTCCCTTCGCGAACGCGGCGCCGGCCCTCCAGCGTAGGCTGCGGGCGACAACAAACAGGCTTATGACGTACACCAACGTATCGCCGAGATTGTCGGCGGAGTCTGCGATCAGCGCCTTGGAGTCCACCAATATCCCGGCCGTCAGTTCCCCGGCGAACATCAGGGCATTGATCCACAGAACGGCGTACAGGGTTTTTCGCCGCTCGCCAGCCGCCAGGTTATTCGCGGTTTCGTCGTCACAGCAGCCGCTGCTCATCGTTTTACCTCCTGATCATCCTTGTGGCGGCTTACGAGCGTGGAGGATAACGCTGAAGTCCGCAGTGATTTCAGTCAAGAAGCTTGAGCCAGGTTGAGTTAGCCTGGATGGTCAAGTCCAGTCAATCGCGAATAGCGAAAATGGAAGCTGACGATTCAGGTGTGCCGATTGATACGTTGATAAGATCCTTGCTTGCATTGCTAACCATACTCTCTGATCAAGCGCCGGGGTACCCAGCGCAGATATATCACCATGCCGAACAATTCGATCAGGGACTGGAAAACAATAACGACAGCGGCGGCCCGCCAGGCGTCCGGTAGAGAAAGTGCCAGCGGCAGCATGACGAAGGAATTGCGGGTACCAAGACTGAACGTCAGCGTGCGGCCAACCGGTGGCGCAAGACGGAATATCCGGCTGAGAAGTTTGCCGACGACAGCAGCTGCCGCCAGGTACAGGATGAAGACCACCAGCACCGGCCACAACAGGGTGCCTTTTGCGACCACGAGGCTAACCTGCGATCCGGCAATCAGGAAGACCACCAGTGCCACCAACGGTACGGGCAGCCAACCGAGCTGATCGACAAGGTTCAGGGTCGGCTGGTGTCTTTCAGCCAATCGCTCGGTCAACCATGCCAGAATCAGGGGCACGATAATCAATCCAAAAAAACGGGCAGCAAATAGCTGCCGACGGCCAGCTCGATAGCCAGATCACCCATAAACAGCCAGATATACACGGGTAGTAGAACGAACTGGAAGATCAAAAGCACGGGTGCGGCCGCAATGGCTCGGGCACCATTCCCACCGCCCAGATAGGTAAAGCTGATAAACCAGTCCGTACACGGCACCAGCAGAACCAGCAGCACACCGAGGCGGATGGCGGGATCATCCGGTAGCAGTAGCACCAGGGCGCCAACGATCAGCGGCACCAGAATAAAGTTGCCCGTGAGTAGCGCGATCAGAAAACGGCGGTCGCGAAACGCCGGCGCCAGATGTGTCAGCGGCACCTGCGTGAAGGTGGTATACAGGAGCACACCCAGAACGGGCCACAACAACACCTCTCAATGCCCGGTCAGTCCCGGTGAATCCAGCCGATGGTCATGCCAGCCAGGATGCAGGCAAGATAGAGCCAGACCTGCTGCTTCTCAAGTTTTTCGCGCATTGCGCTCCAATCGTGTTGTTAAGGGTTTGCGCCGCAGTTGTTTTACGGCTTTGCCTGTACAGTGTGCTGCCATCAGCGCTCCGTTAATCACGATCAAGATTATCACAAGCCCAATGACCAGGCCGGGGTGGGGTGATGGCGTCGGGGCGACCAGCAAATCCGCCAGGATGAAGACCTGGTTGGCGGAGACATCGTTTCGGTATCGTTCCCGCCCACGTTGCCGTTAGGTTCAACTCTATTCCTCATGGTTGGTGACAGCTTTGCCTATGGAAATCTTTCTTGTGGAAGCCGTAATCGAGAGATCACGGACTTCCCCTGACGTTGAATCGTGCCTGTAGCGTATCCGGTGGCAAACAGCGTCCCTCGTCGTGGCAGGCCTGCACACGAACCGCGACGTTCAGGGGTTGGTCAGGGATATTGCCAGGCAACGCGGCCCGTAGGCTCGTGCCGTCGTCATAAACGGCCCAGGGTTCGCCGAGGCCGCTGTCGATCCAGCGTCCGGGCGGGTAGTCGATCTGCAGTGGCAGGGGATTGTCTGCGCTGGCGGTGATTTCCGTGGGAATGAGGAAGTCGAGGGAAGCGGGGTTGGCGTTGACGTGCCAGCCTTCGGCAATGTGCAGAGTGACCTGCAGCCCACCTGCGCCGTCGCGCACGGCGCGGATGTCGACAAGGTCGGCTGTCGTGCGTACCTCATCGATGCGCGCTGTGTCACTCTCGGCGTGCGTCGTTTCGGGCTCGCCGGACGGCCATTGCCAGACCAGCAACCCGCCCGCCACCGCCAAAGCGCCGAGGCCGGGCACCAACCAGCCGAAGACCCAGGATTTGTTCATGCGCATACGATTCATTCCTCCGTAGCGTTGTGCAGCGTTGACGCAAGCGTGTCGGCCATAAACAAGTCGGGCAGCCGCTTGACCGGCTGTCCGTTACCGTCGAGTACCACTGCAAACGGCAGACCGGCGCCGCCGAACTCGCGCAGATAACGTTGCAGGCGTTCATCGGGCCGTGTCAGATCGGCGCGCAGAGTGAGCGCGTTTGCCGCGCGAGCAGCCTCGACCACACGCCGGTCGCGGTAAACGGTCTGCTCGAGCACTTTGCAGTTGATGCACCAGTCGGCGGTGAATTCAATCAGCACCGGCTGCCGTGCAGCGCGTGCATCGGCCAGCGCCTGCATGGTCAGCGGCCGCCAGGCCAGGGTATCGGTCCCGGCGCGATCCGGTTGCGGCCAGAGCGCGAGCGCCGTGGCCACCGTGCCGGCCAGGACCAACGCCGGTACCAGGCGCGCCCGGAGATCGGGGCCGTCCCATAGCGTGCGCAGCAGCCAGAAGGTAAGCACGGTGGCCCAGGCCGTCCATAGCAGCGGCCCCAGATTGCCCGGGAGCACGGTAGCCGCGAAGAACACCGCACCGGCCAGCAGGACCAGGCCCAGAAATTGCTGGATGCGAAGCAGCCAGGCGCCGCCGCGGGGTATTCGCGCGATCAGGCCGGGGCGGACCAGCAGGATCAGATAGGGCAGCGCCAGGCCCACACCGACTGCCAGAAAAATCGCCACGATGGCAGCCGGCGACTGGGTCAGGGCGAAGGCCAGTACACCACCCAGAAATGGCCCGGTGCAGGGGGTGGAGAGCACCGCCGCCAACAGACCGGCGAAGTAGGGCTCGGCGTAGCCCGACCCCCGCACCCGGTAGGCCCACTGCGGTGGCTGAAACCCGCGCCCGGCCAGGCTCCAAACGCCGAGGCCGGCGAGCACGGCGGCGAGCGTCAACCGGAATGAAGCCGAGTGAAACAGGGCGCCCCAGGTCCAGTTCAACCAGGCAGTGGCCACCGCCAGCGCCCCGAAAAACGTCAGCGTTCCGCCCAGTAGCGCGCTGCCGGCGAGCAGACGCCGGCCGGCACCATCGCCGACCACTCGGCCGATGCTGCGCAGCTTGATCGGCAGTGCCGGCAATACGCAGGGCGTGAGATTGAGCAGCACGCCGGCGGCCGTCGCCAGCAACAGGTACTGCCAGAGGCTCATGGCGGGTACTCCATTCCCCGCCTGTTCAAGGTGATGCAGGTTACGGCGAAAAGGAAAGGTACCGCAGAAACGACTCTCCGCATGTTTTTCATGGTTGCTAAAGTTGCCTGATAAGGGGGCTCTGGCCAAAAATGGGCGCGGTTACCCGCGCCCACGAAAGGCTGGTTACAGACACGCATCAACGGTTCGGCTGTTTGGTCACCCGAAGGTAAGGCTTGAGGGTCTTCCAGCCTTCCGGAAAGTGCACCTTGGCCTCATCATCGGACAGCGACGGCAGGATGATCACGTCGTCCCCGTCGCGCCAGCTCACCGGTGTGGCGACCTTGTAGGCGTCGGTCAATTGAATCGAGTCGATCACCCGCAGGATCTCGTCGAAATTGCGGCCCGCGCTCTTCGGATAGGTCAGCGTCATCCGAACCTTCTTGTTCGGATCGATCAGAAACACCGAACGCACGGTCGAACTGTCATCCTCACCGGGATGCAGCATGTCGTAAAGCTGTGCGACCTTCCTGTTCTCATCCCCGATAATGGGGAAGTTGACCGCGTGGCCCTGGGTCTCCTCGATATCGCCGGACCAGGCTTTGTGATCCTCCACCGAATCCACCGAAACGGCGATCACCTTGCACTGGCGTTTGGCGAATTCGTCCTTCAGCCTGGCGGTCTCGCCCAGTTCGGTGGTGCATACCGGCGTGAAATCGGCCGGGTGGGAGAACAGTACGGCCCACCCGTCGCCGATCCAGTCGTGGAAGTTGATCCGGCCTTCAGTGGTATCCGCCTCGAAGTCGGGGGCGGTATCGCCTAGATGTAAGCTCATGATAGAACCCTCCATACGTACGTTTGGGAAAAGAAAAGAAAATCGGCACCATTGCCGGATCGATCGGGACAAGGAATCTGTCGCTTTGAAAGCGCGTATTGATTCGGTGTCCTTATTTCGGCATAAGACCGCTCAGGGCCTGGCATAAACGTCGCTTCGCAGCGTGTAAATGACTACAGCCATGGCAAAGGCCATCAGCGACAGTAGCGCCATGGCGTGGTGCAGATGCTTTGTCATCAGAATGTAACTCCACGTGGTTTCGATGATTATCCGGTTAGATCGTTCCCGCAGCGATACAACGCACGCGACTGCGGGAATTCCGGATGTCTTAGGCGCGATCAGCGCCCATCGATCAGGCCTGTGCGTGACGTGGAGGGAAGGGATCGGGCCCGGGCAGGAGTCGGCCGTGAAGTACGCCCAACAGAAAATCGGGTACGTCGCGAGTGCGGAGTGTACTCGCAGGGTCAGCACTGTTGATGGCCGCGACAGCGCCACAAGCCGGCATAGAGCAGGGCGCCGTAACGGCTGTTGAGTCTTGCTGGTGGGATGAATCAGTCCGGCAAAGAGCGCAATCGCCAGCTTGATTGACCGACGGCATGGACCACGCCATCGCGGTCGGGCCTGCCACCAGGCCGCCGGATACGAATGCTATCAATAACAATTTGGCAATTTGCAATTTCACGGGTTTACGATAGCCGCTCGCATCCCGAACTTCAATACCGGCTGTTGTCGAGTCAATACCCGGAGGTAGGACCCTGGCCTATAACTCCGCACGCCAACCGCAGCGCGTTGCTGATCACCGACACCGAGGACAGGCTCATCGCCGCGGCGGCGATGTTGCACATGGTGCTTTCGGACAACCGTCGATCCTTGGATGGATCGGCCTATTGAGTATCCTGGTGCACTTGAGCACAGGTTTTCTAGCGGCAATATACCTGCTCCGAACAGTTCTGCTAATTCTTCTGTGTTTGGTGAACGCTGGCTGTTTAGTCTCGTTTAGCCTAAGAAGGTTTGACGCGGAAGATATCGTCGGCTGTCACCCCTAAAATTTTCCATCAAAGTGCTTAGCGGCTCAGGAAGTTCATCAAATGAAGCTGGTGCCTGTGTTAGTTCTTTCAACTGATTGTCGATAGTTGTGCGATCAAAAAAGTGCAGCACCCAAAATAGAAACATCATTTGCTCCCGTTCGTTCTCTTCGACAAGGCCGAGTTGGGCAGCATGCCAAACGATTCCGGTGTTCACCTGTATTTCCCCGAAAATGGTATGGAAATTTGGCGGTGACGAAAAGTATGCGGGGAAATATTGAACTGCAGGTATTGTAAGTTTTTCGGGCAAAGGTGAATTTTTCAGGATAAATCCTTCATATATATGGTGGTAAAATTCTTCCGCTATGAACATAAAGGGACGGAAGCTGGCGAGTCTGGATATCAAATACATGACGGTCCATTTGGCCTCAATGTACGGATGAATCCAATTTTTGATTTCGCAGACCCGGATAAGGATTAATAATGCTGCCAGGGCGTCCATATTATTCAACATGCTGATTCGATAAAGCTGACTACGGTCCGTCCATTTTCGCCATGTCCGATTGCCCGTGACTTTATCGGTCTCTTTTAGACGCTCGATCAATGCCGGATCCAATGTCCCTGTGTACGAATCCAGTTCTCCCAGTGAGGCTTCCGGGTTGGCCAAGACCAGCCAAAGCGGATGCTCAAGGATGCGCCTTGTGCCAGGCAATATCGCTTCAATGGTCTCCACCATTTTCTTACTGCGCTTGAGGCTTATTGGCGCCCCTTTTGCGTACCGGTAGAACTTGCGTGGGTAGTGCACCCAGAATTCTGGATCGGAATATTCCTGAGTACTTAAGAGCTCCCGCTCGATTTTCCCGAATGAGATGTCGCCCATCCGGTGTTTGATGGTCTGTGCATAGAGCCTGCTTGCAATAGAGCGTGCTGTTTCCCTCTGGTTCCCCATATTTTAATGCTCACTATTTTCGATGTTTCACAGAGTTCTGCGAAACGCGATTGAAAATCTTTAACAGATTGATTTATAAGAACTATGTTCAAGGTAACTGTGTACCAAATGCTTCGTAAAGACTACTAACGGTATTCATCGTAGCTGAATTAATCTGTAGGTCACACAGGGTAGGGAGCCGCGTCGACTCCATGACGCTTTAGGAGAGCAGAAATAAATTCGAGGGAAGTTACCAATGGGACGAGCAACAATGTGCTGTAGCACGATGGAATCGCAACATGAGAAGTGGTGACTTAGGTTTGCAATTCCGGCGTTTTCATGCGGATGTAAACAGGCAGTTGCAGTCCTGACAGGCTATGTTGAGCTCGGGCTTCCCCCATACTTTTGTCAAGCAGCTTGGGCACTGATAGGTCGTTTTCCGTTTGGTTTTTGAAAGCGGGGGACTATAAAAAGTGTCGTTAGGCAGAAGCTCACTATAGGTCGCATAGAGGTAGGATTCGGGCTCACGCGCTTCTAGTTGCCTAAGTTGGAAATCCTCGCCTTTTCCGGGGGAGTGCGCCGCTGTCAGGGCCGGCGCGGGGAGCGCTTCCCCAGGCGTGGTGAGTTCACCGTCATCAGTATTGGTCGATTCCGCGTTGCGCGCCTTTAAGCGGTAGATCCAGGGGAGAGTGAAGGACTGTTCTCTCACGAGTGAGTGACATGCCAGCAAAAACAGTCCGTTCTCAATCGGATAATCGCTCATATGCTGCCCCACAATGTCACCGCCGGGTTCGCCTGTTGAGGAGGGGTGCAAGCCAACTTCGATCATTTTATAGGCCCATTCTTTGTTGTGGTAACTGCCGCGCCCAGGCGACCCATGGCAATGTTGCCAGCAATGGACCATTTCGTGGACCAAGGTCTGGAGCACCTCGATAACGCGGGATTGCCCCATGTGGGTGGGATTAATCGCGATTTCGTGGCAACGCTCGCCATCCGGAGAGGCCCAGCGCTCAGGGGCAAAATAACCGAGCAGGTCCTTTTGGCGCTGAACCGTAAAAATAACGGGAGGTAAAGCCCCGCTAAAAAGGGTGTCATTGAAGTGGTTATACGCCGTCAAGAGAGCCTGATACAGCGCTTGGGAGGGTGGCGTACGACTGACGTTTATTTCGTTCATAGTACGATTATCCCACAAAACCCAGCGATTTCGGAATGGTGCGATATATCCTGTTTATGCGTTATAAATCAGTAATATGAGCGCGATTTATGAACTAAATGCCCTGACGGATATTAAATCATAAGTGATCATAAAATAACCAAAAACTGTATCGTACGATACAGTTTTTGGTTATTTCTTGACCAGTTAATGCACTTAGGGCGAGTACTGGTGATGAACTTACAAGGAAGCCAAATCGATGTCCACCTTGCTATCGATCGCACCCGCCAAAGAAATAAGGGAGTATGATCGCCCCCCCAAAATAACTGCACCCGACCGTCGTTCTTTTTTTGAGATACCACCTAACGCAAGGCCGTATTACAGAAAGTTACGGACGTCTATTAGCCGGCTCAACTTCCTTCTCCAATACGGCTATTTCCGCGCGCGTTTCCGTTTTTATGAACCGGATGCCTATCCGGCGAAAGACGTCCACTTTCTTATCGGTCATCACCGCTTCCATGACCTAAAGGGCAACTCAAAAGAAGACCTCCAATCCCTGCGCGATGCAATGGTGGGGGCGACCTCGACTCGCCACCGACAGGAAATTATGCGTTTGGAAGGGTATATCGCCTTCGACCTAGAGGCTGAAGAAAGGTTGCGCGAACAGGCTCAGATCTATGCCAACCGGCAGATGAGTAAAACGGACGCCCTAGGTGCACTGGTAACTTTCTGTATTGAGCGGGGAATTGTCTTGCCTCCCATGCAGACACTGGAGGGGTTGATTGGTAGTACCTTTCAGCAGGAGGAAGACCGGCTCATTGCCGTGGTCGCGACGCACCTGAACCCACAACGCAAATCTGCGTTGCTTGATTTACTGGAGGCGGGTAGTCACCGAGCGACGTTGCTCAGTGAATCCAAATCGATTGATCAGGCCGTGAAAGCGAAATCACTGAGCAAAAATGCTCAGCGCCTTGAGGATCTTCAAGAGTTATACCTCGGGAATTTATCGGTGATCGAAGCGCTGGGCCTTACCGACCAGGCCTTAACCCATTACGCCAAATGGGTCACCAAAGCCAGAACGAGCCAATTGGGGCAGTTCCGCAATCCAAATAAAACCTGCTTATACCTATTAGCCTTTGTCAAATTCCAGTTTTTTCAGCGCCAGGATCATGCCATGAAATCTTTCCTGGCGGTGGTCAAAACCGCCCATAACAAGGCACTCAAAATGGCCAGGGAGCGTGTCTTTGATGAGCAGGCCAAACACGCCCCGATTCTCAGCGATATTGTGAGTTCACAGCAACGCTTGATGGACTTCGCCAGTGAGATCCTCCGTATTATGGAAGACGAGAGTATGACACCGATACAGAAGAATGAGCTGGTCCGAAATCTCGCCCTGACGACCCTCGATTTTGAGGATGATGAAGTCAGCGGCAAGGCGAATTTGGCCTCGGAGTATTTACGTCGAGCCCAGGAGCAATACCAATACTATGACACCTTGGAAGAGGGCGCCTTGGCGCTGGATCGTAAGCTCCGGCGTACGGTGAAGTTGTTGACCTTCGAAGAAGAGCACAGTGAATCTCGTTTGTTGGCGGCGGTCCAGGCTTATCAGCAACACAAACCGGTTCCGCTCACATTTTTAACCCGAAAGGAGCAGGCAGCGGTCACCACCACGGACGGCTTGCGCGAGCACCTTGTGGTGGCCTTGCTCTTTGTTCACATGATGAAAGCCATCAAGGGAGGGAAACTCAATCTGGCGTATGGGTTTAACTTCCGCAGTCTGCATAGTTATTTGATTGATGCTCAACGCTGGCAGAGTCAGCGTATGGATCTGCTCAGGCAGGCTGGACTGCTGGAGTATGCGGATTGTGAGACACATCTTGCGCGCCTGAAAACCAAGTTGAACAAGACTTATATCGCTGTGAATGAGCGCATTGCCTTGGGGAACAACGGGTATTTACGACCAAAACCTGGAGGCCGTTTTGGTGTTCAAACGCCGGCACTGGAAACGCCGACACACAAATATATTGCCGAACGCCTGAGAGAGTCGGGAAACGTTTCGATCTTGCAGATTCTGCGTGAGGTCGAACACCATTATCCCTTCCTTGGACAGTTAACCCATCACAGTCAGCGTCATGTCACGCAAGCAGCGAACCCGCAAACTGCCTATGCGGCGCTGATGGCCTTGGGCTGCAATATTGGTCCGCACAAAATGGGCCGGCTATCACTGGGTATCAATGCCAACGAGTTGCTTGAATTCGTCAACTGGCGGATGTCGACCGACAACCTTCGCAAGGCCAATAAATCTCTGACTGATGTCATCGATGAGGTTGCGCTGAGCCGGGTCTATAAGGTGGAGGACGACCGATTGTATTCCAGCAGTGACGGCAAAAAGGTGACGGTCGCGCCCGAATCGTTACATGCCAAGTATTCATTCAAGTATTTCGGCAAAGAAAGTGGCGTGGCGGTCTACAGTTTTGTGGATGAGAAGCAGAGCCTGTTTCACTCAACGGTATTCAGCGCGACCGAACGCGAAGCCGCCTATGTACTCGATGGCCTGGTGCACAACACGGCCGCCTTAAATCGTGTCCACGCCACCGACACGCACGGCTATACCGAAGCCCTGTTTGGACTAACCCATTTTCTGGGTATTTCCTTTGCTCCGCGCATTAAGCGTATCGAAGAGCAGGGGCTCTACGACTTTCAGGGCAAAGCATATTACGAACAGCGAGGCTACCGACTGTTGCCGCGCAACAAAGTCGATGTCACAACGATTCGCGAGCACTGGGATGACATGCTTCGTTTTGTCTGCACCATCCGCCTCGGGGTGAGCACCGCCTCCCAGCTATTCGCCCGTCTCAATTCATACAGCAGTGACCACCCGTTGTATAAGTGCCTGAAGGCTTTCGGGCGCATTCCCAAAAGCCAATACCTCGTAACCTATTATGATGACTTGCGGCTTCGTCAGCGTGTCCAGAAGCAGTTGAATCTCGTTGAACTGTCGAACAAGTTCCACGATGCCGTATTTTGGGATCGTAAGAGCGAGTTCCAGGTGGGCGCTAAGGAAGAACAGGAAAAGTACACGCTGGCACGATCGGTGATCCAGAACGCGATCATTCTCTGGAACTATCTGACCCTGTCCACCCAGCTGGTTGCCCTTCAAAAAGAGGATCCCGGCGCCTACGAGGCCATGGTCGAAGAAATTGGCCGAGGGTCAGTACTGACGTGGCGCCACGTCGACTTTCAGGGTAAATACGATTTTCGTCGACCGCCCAAAATCACCAAACGGTTTCCGCTGAAGCGCATTCAGAAACTGGAGGTAAAACCGCCGGAACGAACCATTGAGGAGCGGCTTCAGGAGTGGGACAGGCCGTGAATCGCCAGAATCTGGCTGTGAAAACGCGTCGACCAGTGAACACAGGTGTCGTACGCGACCGACAGATTAGACGGCGCTGAAGTGCGACTCTCATACCCGCTGGCATCGAGGTCCACCGTAACCTCGGGCAGGTCCGCGCCCTGGTCGGTTGAGGAGCTCACAGCGGTATCCCGGGCTCGGACGGTCACCTGGGCCGGCAGGCGGTCGCGAATTACGGGTGGATTGCCGGGGATGTCCTCGATGAGCCGCTCGGCATACTCGACCAGGGTCGGTTCGGCCGGCATATAGAAATAGGCTTTCTCGCGGCGTATCCCGTTGGCGCGGAGAATGCGGCCCAGCACCTGGCGGAAGTACAGCTCGGTTTTCACCCGGGTCAGGTGGCAGCACACCCGGAGCCGGGGCACGTTCGTGCCCTCGCTGATCATACCGACGCTGACAATCCAGGGCGTCTCGCTGTCCTTGAACTGGCGAATCGTCGTCAGCGGGTCACGTTCCTGGTAGGTAGCCACCGCGGCCTGCACACCGAATTCCCGCAATAGAATCCCTGCAATCTGCTGTGCATGATCGACACTGCTCGCGACGACCAGGCCGCCAGCGCGAGGATCGTGTCGGCGCAGGTTGTCAAGCTTGCGGGTGGCCTGGCGCAGACTGTAGGTGATGAGTGCCTCGGAGCGCAGGATATCCTCATAACGGCAGGCGTCGCTGTCGACCAGCGCTTTGAGGCCGTCAAAGTGCGCCGTATGGCCATCGCGCTGCACCCGGATAGTGTCATTGTCGATCAGGGTCAGTTGGGGGACGCGGCACACACCATCGGCAATCGCCCGATCCAGGCCATAGCGGTAGTCGCAGGTTACGCTGCCGGTCCCGTAGCGGGCCAGCGCAATGGGCCGCTGGTCGGAGCGCCAAGGGGTGCCGGTCAGGGCCAAGGTATACGCTGCCTGTTCCTGGAGATTGGCGATCAGCGGGGCACCCCAGGCATTCGCATCCGCGAGCTCTTGACCGGCGCAGTGATGGATTTCGTCGAAGATGGCGAACACCCGCTCGGTCTGAAACAGCGACCAGAACGACTTCGGCTGCGTCAGCATCGACTGGTAGGTCAGGGTCAAGCCGCGGGCACCGAGACGGCCGTCAAAGCGGGCGCCGGTTTGTGCGGCGAGCGCGGCCTGAATGTCGTCCGCCACAATCACCGACGGCGCAAAGCCGATGACCAAATCCACGAGATCGGCTTCCAGCAAGGTCGCGGCCAACGTGGCGGCGAAATGGGTTTTTCCGGCACCCGGGGTGGCCAGACACAGAAAATGGCGCTGTCCCTGACGGTACTGCGCTTCGGCCTGATGCAGGCACGCCCGTTGCCAGTCGCGCAGTCTCATGCCGCACTGCTGCTTTGCGTGGCGATCAGCGTCTCCAGGGCGCGGATACGCCCCAGCAATTTCAGGCTCCGATCCTTGGCCTCGTTGTATTGGGCTTGCACGCTCGGCTGCAGCGTGGGCAGATCCGTGCAGATTTCATCGTAGGCCTCAGTTTCCCCGATCGTGGACAGCAGCTCTACCCGTTGGCGTTGCAGCTTCTGGCGGAGGACGGTCAAGGTGTCCGACGCTGGCGTTTCCGGCAGCGACGCCGCCAGGCGGTACCGCGGCGGCTGGTCGGGGGCGCCCGGCAGGGCCGTCAGCACACCGGCACGTGCCAGGCGCCGGATATTGCGGTCGATGAACTGCCAGGATGCGCGGCCGGTGCGACCGTGCTCGTGGCTGAGCGCCCGGTACTCGGCCAGCAAGGTGTCGCGGGTAAAGGGCGTGCCGTCACGGGCGGTCAGCAGGCGGAGGAGGGTGGGCTCAATGCGCGGGGAGGACGTCATATAACAACAGCTTGTCTCGAATTTCGCGACATTGTAGCGCGTCTCTACTATCGCGACAATGAGACACTCTCCGTACACACAAGACTACAACGCGCTGCGCGTCTGGCTCAAAGCCCAGCGCGAGGCCAAAGGCTTGACGCTGCGTCAGGCGGGGGAGCGTGTCGGGCGTCACCACAGTGTGATCGGTAAGCTTGAACAAAACCGCCGGCGCATCGATGTCGCCGAATTCGTCGACTATTGCCTGGGTCTGGGGTTCGATCCCCATGAAGGGCTTGAGATCCTTATTCGCGCGCACCAGCGGCGCCGCTAATTCCCCTTGTCACAATCGCTACGTTCGGGCCGGGGGCCGCTTGCCCGGTGTTTTGCGTTTTCGGCTGATTTTTCGTGTTTTGCACCCGTTCCCCCTATTCTGGAACCCTCCTGGTTTTCCCTTTCTTTGCCGAATATTCGGGCTTGCACAGGCCAAAAACGGGGCGTATAACAGGGACGAATGTGCACCAGGAATATTGGTGAAATGGTACGGATTCAGGACAGCGGCGGGGCATTTCCGGCGCCCCGGCCCAAACGGCTCTTCTACCCGAACGAGCCACGCCTCGATACGTTCCCCATCCAGCACGTCCAGATCGACTGGAAGCGCCTTATCGCCAAGCGCGAGATGGTGCTCGACACCGTCGAGGCCATGCCCGCCTATCTCCTCAAACCCGAAATCCTCGGCCTGCTCGACGCCGAAAAACACCCAACCTATCGCCTGATCCTCGACCTGATGTGGACGACGGGGGCCCGCATCTCCGAAGTCTTGGCCCTCACGCCCAGTCATTTTGTGGATGACGGCTACGATTTCATGGTGGTGCTGCGCACCTTAAAGCAACGGCCGGGGCGGCCGACCAACACTCAGCTCGCCCGCAGCCCCAAGCGGGCCATTCCCATCGTGGATCCGATGTTGATTGACCGGGTGCAGAGCTACTTGTACGCGGGGCATTTTCGGAAAGACGAACGCATTTTCACGATGGCGCGCCAGACGGTGAACCGACATATCCATGATTTAGTGGGAAGAGTAGGGGGGGCGCCGATCAATATTACGTGTCATACCTTTCGGCACAGCTTTGCCATTCATCTGCTCTTACACGGACGGCCGCTGAAGATCGTGAGCCAGCTCCTCGGGCACAAATCCATCGAAAGCACGGAAATCTACACCAATGTCCTCACCGCCGATGGGGGGCATTTTTTGGACGGGGTGGATTTCCACTAATCTGCCACCGAAACGAATTGCGCTCGATGAAGTTCAGCGCCTGCCTGAACTGTTCGTCTCCATTAAGCAGGCTGTGGATGAACAACGCACGGCAGGTCGCTTTCTTCTGACGGGTTCCGCCAATGCCTTGTTATTGCCCCGGCTATCAGATTCCCTGGCCGGCCGAATGGAGTCGGTTCGCCTGACAACGCTTTCCGAATGCGAGATCCATGGACGACCCCCCAGCTTTTTAAGCAAACTACTGAAC
>MDSZ01087669.1_pt1 | contig 16794 bp, 16 predicted proteins | sample 811201 | NCBI WGS metagenome assembly MDSZ01 (sample SAMN05326647, study PRJNA326480) | marine metagenome | isolation source: seawater | place: Indian Ocean: North | collected 2010
ATTTTGCTTCGCTCGGAAGTCTTGCTGGAATAAATCTTCCTGAGGATGACTCATTGAGAAATTTCAAGGAAGCTATTCAAGTCATGAATTCAAAATCATTTATCTATGATTTTCTAGATAAAAAAGACTATTTAAAGTTAGTTATGGCTGCAGAAAGCTGGTCACCAAAAAATAATAAGTATGCATATAACAAGAAAATATTTGATCCTGATTCTGGAAAGTGGACTAGAAAGGTTGGACCGCCAATGGCGAAAAAACCTTCACCAACTGAGGTATCAAAGAAGTTTCACAAGGATTTCTTTGACAGCAACTTCTCGCTAAAAGATGAATCTTTAATGCTTTCTTTTTCCTTCTTCTCTCCTTATGACGCACAAGAAATATTAGAGCAACTAGTAGTGGAGCTAGACAATAACTTAAGGAATAAAAGAGTTTATGAGATTGATAAAAAAATTGAGTATATTTACACTAAGATTGAAGAGGAAGAAATTGAATCCGTCAGAAATTTTTTCTCAAAAGAGCTTGAATCTGAACTTGTAAAGAGAATCATAGCCGTAAATAAAACTTATTTTATATTTAAGATACTCGACAAACCTTCCTTGCAGCTCAAGAAATCAGAACCAAGCAGATCACTTATTGTTATTTTTTCAACTTTATGCGGGTTTATTTTTTCTTCTATAGTCGTTTTAATGATTAGTATTTCAAGGAGATCGTCTGAGAAGATCACATTCGAGCATTTACTAAAAAGATGATGGCAGAAAGAAAAGTTGCATTAGTTACAGGTGTCACAGGTCAGGATGGATCATATCTTGTTGAGTTTTTGCTTGATAAAGGATATGAGGTGCATGGAATTAAGAGACGTGCGTCATCTTTTAATACCGAAAGAATAGATCACATCTTTGAAGAAATTCATTCAAAAAATGTAAGATTTCATCTTCATTACGGAGATCTTGCAGACTCTCTTAATCTCTCAAGATTAATTGCAGAAATAAAACCACATGAAGTTTACAACTTAGCAGCTCAAAGTCATGTTGCTGTTAGTTTTGAAGTTCCTGAATATACAGCAGATGTTGATGCAATTGGCACTCTAAGAATCCTAGAAGCTATAAGATTTTGTGGATTAGAAAAGACTACAAGATTTTACCAAGCTTCAACTTCTGAACTATATGGACTAGTCCAGGAAACACCACAAACTGAAAAAACTCCTTTTTATCCTAGAAGCCCATATGCTGTTGCAAAATTATATGCATATTGGATTACGGTCAATTATAGAGAAGCATATGGCATGTATGCATGTAACGGGATACTTTTTAATCATGAATCTCCTCGAAGAGGAGAAACTTTTGTTACGAGAAAAATAACCCGAGGGCTTTCAAACATTGCAGTTGGACTTCAAAAGACTCTCTATATGGGCAATCTTGATGCTCTGAGGGATTGGGGTCATGCTAAAGATTATGTAAAAATGCAATGGCTTATGTTGCAGCAAGAAAAACCTGAAGATTTTGTAATTGCCACTGGTGAGCAGTTTTCTGTTAGGCAATTTATAGAATGGGCTGCTAAAGACCTTGGAATAGAAGTTGAATTTAAAAATAAGGGGATCAATGAAGTTGGGATTGTAAAAGCTATTTCAGGAGATAAAGCTCCATCTCTTAAAGTTGGTGATGAAATTATTAGGATCGATAAGAAGTATTTCAGACCAGCTGAAGTTGATACTCTCCTTGGAGACCCTACAAAAGCAAAAAATATTCTTAAATGGGAACCTGAAATTTCAGCAAGAGATATGTGCTCTGAAATGGTAGAAACCGACTATAAAAATGCATTAAAAGATAGTCTTTTATTAGAGCATGGACATATAAATCCTATACCTCAAGAATAAAAATGAAGATTCTTCTTACCGGCGGTTCAGGTATGGTTGGTAAAAACATATTAAATTTCTGCGAGAGTTCAGATTTTAATTTCCTTCATCCAACAAGAGCAGAGTTAGATTTACTTAATCCAGTTTCTGTCAATGAATATCTTAAAAAAAATAAGCCAGATGTTGTTATACATTCAGCAGGAAAGGTTGGCGGGATTCAAGCAAATATTAGAGAACCAGTTTCTTTTTTATATGAAAATTCATTAATGGGACTAAATTTGATTTATTCATCAAACCTGGTTGGCATTCCTAACTTCTTAAATTTAGGCAGCTCTTGTATGTATCCTAAGGATGCAAAAAATCCTTTGACTGAAGAACAAATCTTAACGGGAGAGCTAGAACCAACCAATGAAGGTTATGCAATTTCAAAGATTACATCAGCAAAACTCTGTGAATACATAGTAAAAGAAAATCCTCAAAAAAATTACAAAACCATTATTCCCTGCAATCTTTATGGGCTTTATGATGAATTTTCACCGAGAAGTTCACACCTAGTTCCCGCAATTATTGTGAAAACAATTAATGCCATTGATAACAAAGAAGATTCAATACAAATTTGGGGAGATGGTGAATCACGAAGGGAGTTTATGTTCGCATCTGACTTAGCTGATTTTATATTTTTTGCACTTCAAAATATCCAAAAACTTCCAAATATTTTAAACGTTGGTCTTGGCTATGATTATTCTATAAATGAATATTACAGAGAAGTAGCTGATGTTTTAGGTTTTAATGGTTCATTTGAGTATGATCTTAGTAAACCCTCTGGTATGAAACAAAAGTTAACAAACATAGAAAAAGTTTCAAAACTTGGCTGGAGGGCGCCATCATCTCTTAACGATGGTCTTGTAAAAACAATTAAGTACTACAAAGAGGATGTTATTAATGGATAAATATAGATTAGCTTCTACTACTTGGGGCGATGAAGAAATAAATGCAATAAATAAAGTTATAGAGAAAGGTTTTTATAGTATGTCAGATTTTGTTTTTCAATATGAAAAAGAATTTGCAGAATTTTTTGGATCCAAATATTGCATTATGACTAGTTCAGGATCCACAGCTAATCTCTTAATGATCGCTGCTTTATTCTTTTCAAAAGACAAAAAATTAAAATTAAAGCGTGGAGATGAAATCATTGTCCCAGCTGTCTCGTGGTCAACAACTTATTTTCCGTTGCAACAATATGGCTTAAAAGTTAAGTTTGTAGATATAGATCCTCATACACTAAATTTTAAGCTTGATGATCTAGAAACAGCTATATCAGACTCAACAAAAGTTATCTTAGCCGTTAATCTCTTGGGAAATCCAAATGATTTTGAAAGAATTAATAATATATGTTCAAAAAATGAGATTATCTTATTAGAAGATAACTGTGAATCTATGGGCGCAGAATTTAATGGAAGATTCACAGGCACATTTGGTTTAATGGGAACATTTAGTTCTTTCTTTAGTCATCACATATCAACAATGGAAGGCGGCTGTATCTTAACTGACAACGAGGAGATACATCATATTTTATTATCTATTAGAGCTCATGGCTGGACAAGAAACCTACCTAATAGCAATTATGTAACTGGTGAAAAGAGTAAAAATAGTTTTGAAGAAGCTTTTAAGTTTGTTTTGCCTGGATATAACGTTCGCCCTCTTGAAATGAGCGGAGCAATAGGAAGCGAACAATTAAAAAAGCTTAAAGACTTTGTTTTTGAGAGACGTCAAAATGCAGCATACTTTGTTAATAAATTTGAAAATATCAAGAACATCCAAATCCAGAAAGAGATTGGATCAAGTAGCTGGTTTGGTTTTTCAATAATACTAAACAATGATGCAAACATAAAAAGATCTGAGTTATTAACTGAGTTAGAAAAAAATAACATTGAAGTAAGACCAATAGTTACAGGAGATTTTACAAAAAACAAAGAAGTATTGGAGTATTTTGATTTCGAAATTCATGGAAAATTAGAAAATGCTAAAAAACTTGATAGTAATGGTTTTTTTGTTGGCAATCATCATTATAGCCTCAAGAGTGAAATAGATTATCTTTTCAGCTTAATAGAAAAGCTAGTTTAAAGAGTTATAAATGTATCTAGTCTTAAGAAGTTTTGGTGGATTTGGCAACCAACTCTTTCAATATTTCTTTTGTTTAAATCTTCAACAAAAATATAAATATAAGGAAGTATATTCAACACATGATTCAAATTATGAACATAACTTTAAAATTAATGAATCTCTCTTAATTTATAAAGATCCGCCTAAACATATAAAGTTTATTTCAGATTTAAGACTTCCCATGATTTTGTCAAGGATCGGGCTCTATAAGAAAGGGTACATCAAGTTAGGAAAATATATTTTTCTTGATTCATACTTTCAAGATAAAGATTTTTACTCATCTTTTAGAAAATCAGATATAAGACATTCTCTTGAGCAAATGCGAAATATATTAGGCATCCAAAAAAAAGAAGCAAGATTTGAAGATGTATATCATATAAGATTAGGAGATTTCTTTTCATCGGAAAAAGATGAAATCGATTTCTTAAAATCAACTTTAAAAAAAATGAAACCAAACTCTCATATAATTACTAATAGACAAGACCTTTTAGGTATTAAAAATATAAAAGAAAGAATGGAAATTATGGATTTAGATTTTCTTGACACTGATGGACTTGATCCAAAAGACTTAATTGAGAAATTCTCTATTTTTTTAAATATCCATAGCAATAACAGCACTTTAGCTTTTTGGGCAGCTCTTCTCTATGGAAGAAACTTCGATGCTGAATCTTCCAAGCTTCTTGAACTTCAATCAATCTTTTCTCAGAAATAAGTAGATGAATACAATTAAAAATTTTTTTTATGCCCTCAATAAAAAAGATCGCCTAACAATAGGCTTTGTTTTTTTAATAATAATAGTAGCCTCATTTTTTGAAATGTTCTCATTAGCTTTATTGTTGCCTTTTCTGTCAATCCTAATTGGAGTAGAGCCAGATAGCGGGCAAGCACTAGATTTTTTTCTTTTTATAAAAGAAATTGCAGTCGGATTTAATGTTAATTTAATTACTTTTATTGCAATTTGTTTAATAAGCTTTGTTTTCCTGAGCCTTATAACAAGAGTTTTTTTAAACATTTTTTTATCTAAGACAATTTTTAACATTGGATATAGGGTAAGTAATAAGATATTTGAAGCCTTTCTAAAAAAGCCATTTTGGATGCACTCAGAATCTTCTTCTGATGAAATATCTTCTTCTATAATTAAGGTAGATAATTTTCTTCAGGTGATGAATGCTAGCTTGCAGGGAGTCAGTGCTTTATTAATAAGTTTATTCATTTTAGCCTCAGTTTTTTATCTAGATTTTTATGTTGCTTTATATCTCAGTATTTACTTTATTACTTTGTATCTCCTTGTAATGTTTTTCACGCAAAAAAAATTAAATTCTAATGGAAGATTGCTTAATAGCAGCTTAGAAAAAAGAACAAAATCAATAATAGAAAGTTCAAGGGGAATAAAAGAGATAATTTTAAGCGCTAGCGCAGATTTTTTTCTTGAAAGGTTCAATTCACAAGAGAGAAATTATAGGGATGCACAAACTAGCAATCACATTATCTCTCCTTTGCCTAGACTTGTTATTGAATCAATAGCAATAATATCTATAGTTTCACTAAGTTTTCTTTTTTACTCAACCGATAGCAACTTGGCTGGGATTATTCCGTCATTAACAATAGCTATAGTTGCTTTTCAAAGAGTGCTTCCAATGTTTCAGCAAGCCTACCATGGATGGGTTTTGTTATCTGGGCACATGGACTTAATTTCATCAATAACTGATGAGTTTACTCAATCAAATAAAATTATTGATAAGGTCAATGAAGATATTAAAAACAGAGGAGATGAAGTATCTTTTGAAGATAAAATAGAACTTAAAGATTTATCCTTTGCTTATAAAAAAGAAACTATTTTCGAGAACATTAATCTGCAGATTAATAAGGGCGAAAAAATTGGTCTAATCGGTGAGTCAGGAGTTGGTAAAACAACATTGATTAATCTAATTATGGGTTTAATAGAGCCAAAATCTGGGCATATAAGAGTTGATGGAATCGAGGTATCTAAAAAGAAAGTTCCCTCATGGTGGCAACAGATTTCTCACTTGCCGCAAAAAGTTTTTTTATTTAATGACAATTTAGAAAATAATATTGCAATTGGAAAAAATGAGGCGATTATTGATAAAGATAGAGTTCTAGAATCCCTCCGCAAGGCATCATTAGAAATATTCCTTGATAAAGGTTCTTACAAAAATGATTACCTTGGTGAAGATGGATCATTTGTATCTGGTGGTCAGAAACAAAGAATCGCACTAAGTAGGGCTTTCTATAAAAAGGCAAATCTATTAATACTTGATGAGCCCTCAAGCGCCCTAGATAAACAAACTGAATTAAAAGTTTTTGAATCTATTTTTAATAATAATCCTGAGCTTACAATAATATTTATTTCACATAGCAGCGAATTTCTAAACTTTTGTGATCGGATTTATGAAATAAAAGATAGGAAATTAATCTTAAAATGAGTCATAGCTTAGATTATGGACTAAAACACAACATCCTTGTTTTTTTTGGCTTTTTAGTTCCAACATTAATTGTATTAGCACCTTTTTTTTCAAATTATTTGGGTCCAATTGTTCCCTTATTTATCTATTTGTTAATACCAATTACTTTTGTTTTGAATTCAGATAGAGGAGATATTAATTTCCTATTTGTTTTAATAGTAAGTTTTTTTTTGCTACTTCAAAGCATTTATCTAGTTTCTGGAAATTTTGAAGATGTTTTAAGGGCGGTAGTTCTTGTCCTCTTATCATTTATCTTTTTTAACCTCGGATTGAGAGGGTATTTTAATAAAAATTTTTATATGGCCTTTAAGGGAATTTATTTAGGCGTATTTTTTGTAAATGTAATAAGTTTTTTATTGTTTATAGGCATTCTGTTGGATTTTGTAGATCCATTAAATATTTATTCAATTTTTGGAAGAGAAAATGAATTAGGATTTTTTGACCTTGGATGGAGATTTTCTTTAGGTAATGCTATACAAGTACCATTCTTCCTAACAACAATTCTGGTAGGGGCATGCATCTATCTTATTAAAGATAGGAAGATTTCTTTATTCCCAATTACCCTGAATCTTATTAATGCTCTTATTTCTCAATCAAGGGTAGTAATACTTATTGCATTACTTTTATTTCTGTATGTAGCTTTGAGGAATAAGAATTACCTTTTTCTTTTACTTTTCTCAGTAATAGTGATGTCAGTTGTGATTTCGTATTGGGAATTTTTAAATGAATTAGTTTTTGGAAGTCTCTTTGATAGATTCTCAGGAAATGATTATGGTTCATTCGGTGACCGAGCGGAGATTTTCTTACTCTTTTGGGAAAATGCATCATGGACAGAAATTTTATTTGGTGCCGGAGCAACAAGTAGTTCAATTTTTATGTCTTATGAATATACATTTGCATCGACTGTAGAGCCCTTTGTCAATAGATCGCCAGAAAGCATGTTTCTCCAATTAGTTTTTGAGCAAGGCATTTTTTTAGTTTTAATTATGATTTTCTTCTCACTGGACAAGAATATACTTTCTTTTAGAAATTTAATTAAATTTAATCCTTTGCTTTGGCTAATTTTTCTTGAGCAATTTTTTCTTCTGCAGATAACTGAGTACAGTTTTATAGTATTATTTGTAATTGGCCTGCTTATTTCTTCGAAGAATGATACCAAAAAATTATATGCCTAATTTTATAATAGATATAGTTAGAGTTCTTAAGGCAGTTAAGTTTTTTCTTTTAAAAAAATCAGTACTTGTTAAAAATTCTTCATATAAAGATAAGTTTAAAGGAGAGGATGTATTTATTCTTGCTAACGGTCCTTCTTTAGAAATTGAACAACTCGAGAAAATAAAAGGAAAGAACATTATCACCATGAATGACTTTCATAAAGCTAGGGGAGAATTTGATTTTAAAATAGTTGCCCATTGTTCTGGTGAACCTCATACAAGCACTGCATGGACTGACCCCTCTGAGATGATTAGATTAATAGATTCACAAAGTTTTTGGTTTAATATTTATGATCATGATGTTATGAGCAAAATAAGTGACATAAATAAAGAAATAAACTATGTAAACCCAGGCTTTGGTCAAAACTCCTTTTTCAATGAAATAAATCTATCGAAGATCTGCTTCAACTATCAAACCTCTGCACAATTTGCAATACAAGTAGCAATTTACATGGGATTTAAAAATATTTATCTGCTTGGATTCGATCATGACTGGTTAGCATCACCTAAATTTTCAAAACATTTTTTTTCTGACAAAAAGCAAGCAAATGATATGATTCATGAAAAGTCATACCTAGAATTAATAAAAATGTGTAAAGAAATTTGGGAGATGTATTATAAGTTAAGAAAAATTTCTAAAACCAAGGGCGTCAGTATTTTGAATCTTTCAAAAGACAGCTACCTAGATATATTTTTAAATAAAGATATCTCAGAGGTTATATGAATTATGTTCATAAATCCGACATTAATAAACTATAATTTTATTTATGGAAATCTCTTACATTGTTCTAACTTATAATGATCATACAAACTTAGAACTAACTCTAAATTCGCTTGAAAAAGAGCTATTGTTCGCCGATGAACTAATTTTAGTAGACAGCTCTGACAATAAAAATAAAACAGAAGAAATCATTGATAGCTATAATTTCAACTGCAATATTAATTATTTTTATATTAAGCCAGAAGGGGTTTTCCCTGCATACAACTTTGCAATTAAAAAAAGCTCAAAGCAATTTATTCAAAAAATAAACTCTGGTGACACCTTAATAAAAGGTTCAAGGTCTTTGATTCATAAGAACTTGAAGAAAAATGCAGACTTCCCTATTCAAGTATATTCGCAAAAGACAACTGGTGTGCCAGGAAATGACTTAATCTTTTCACCATCAGAAAACAGCTTATGGCCACTCCAATCAGTTATATGTAGAAAAGATATATTTGAAGACTTAGGTTTTTATAATGATACTTACAAATATAATGCCGACCAAAATTTTTTTATGGAAGCAAGAAGAATCTACAAGTATATAATTTATAAAAATGTTATTACTACATATGACTCATTCGGAATTTCTTCTGGCTTAAATCTTAAACATTTTAAAGAACATTTCGTGTTGAGAAGACTTCAAGGAAAAAATATTTTTAGTTCATTCTTTTTGGCAGGCATTAGACCATTTATAAGATTAACAATTCAAAAATTTTTGGGAGATAATTTCGCATTCTATTTAAAAAGCAAAGTTTTTAAACATTATAGGAGCGCCAAAAAATGATTCCATTTTTTAAAGCATTTATTGGTAAAGAAGAACAGAAAGCTGTAATAGAAGTTCTTGAGGGCGGGTGGTTAACTACTGGCTCTAGAAACAAGCAATTTGAAAATGAGTTTCTTAATACCTTTGGTTTTAGAGAACATTTTTCTACAAGCGTAAATTCAAATACAGCAGGATTGCACATTGTTCTAGATGGCTATAAATTTCCTGCTGGTAGCGAAGTTATAGTTCCATCATTAACCTTTACAGCATGTGCAGCAACAATTTTTTATTCAGGATTAACTCCAGTAATAGTTGATGTTAATGAAGATAATTTGATTGACGCTGAGATAATCGAAAAAAACATAACAGAAAAGACTGTAGCTGTTATGGTTGTTCACTTTGCCGGAAAAACTGCTGATATTGATGAAATCAACTCTTTGTGTAAGCAAAAGAATGTAAAGGTTATAGAGGATTGTGCTCATTCTTTACCATCAAAATATAAAGATGGGTCGTGGGTAGGCTCTAAAGGAAATCCCTGCATTTTTTCTTTTTACTCAAATAAAACAATGACTACTGGTGAAGGAGGAATGATCATCTCAGAAGATAGTGAATTGCATAAAATATATATGCAAAAGAGATCTCATGGCATGAATAAAAATGTTTTAGATCGATTCACATCTTCCAGTAACAAGTGGGAATATGATGTAGATGAAATAGGATACAAATATAATTTAACTGATGTCGCTGCTGCAATAGGTTTAGTGCAGCTTAAGAAGCTTTTTGAAGGGCAAAAACTTAGAGCAAAAATTCATAATCTTTATATTTCAAAAATTAATAAAGAGCAGTTGTGGACCACTTCAAATGCAGATGGCATGGGAATGCATAGCCATCATCTATTTCAAATAAGAGCATTAAATATTGAGAATTTTAGAGAAAAACTAATTGAAGACTTTGAATCAAAAAATATTGGTTATTCTGTTCATTATAAGCCACTTCATCAATTAAAGATTTGGAAAAGATTCATTAGTAAAAATGAAGATTTCATAAATTCAAATAAACATTTTGCTGGATGCATATCTTTGCCAATTTATCCCGAGATGCCAATAGAAGATCTTAATCTTATTGTTGGCGTAATTAACAGAAATTTATCAAATTAATCCCGCATAATGAAAAGAGATAAACAAGACTTCACATTATCAATTTTTGCAGGAGATAATATATTTTCTTATTTACTCATATCTCAGGTTTTAAATACTTTTAAGATAGAAAGGATATATATTTCTAAGCACAATAAAAGCATAAAAAACATTGGAAATATTTTTAAAAAAACAAGCTTTCAATATTTTATCTATAGATCATTTATCCAATTTTTATCAATATTCTTTAATAGTCTTTCAATTGCAAAATATGCAAAGAAAAATAATATTGAAATTATTTATTTAAGTAACAAGAACGAATTCAAAAAATATTCCGCCATTAGAACTGATCTTTCTTTGACAGCTAATTTTGATTTGATAATTCCTTCTGATTATATTGAATCATTAAAGCATGGAATAATAAATACGCATGCTAGCAATTTACCAAAAGATAGAGGAATATCGCCTGTAGTTTGGTCATACTGCAGGGGGGATAAAGAAATATATATATCTTTTTATAAAATGGATGGAGGTATAGATACTGGACCTTTAATTAAAAAAGAAAAAATAAATATATCTAAAAGTTGGAGTCTATTTAGGACTTATTGTGAAGTTTTATTATTATCTTCATTTGAATTGTCAAAATTAATTAATAATAAAGTTTTCAAAAGACAGCATAATCAATTAAATGATGAAAAATCAAAAGGTTCTTATAATTCATGGCCTGATAAAGAATTAAATAAAAAGATGAGATTCAATAAAAGAAGATATTTTAGATTATCAGATATTATATTCTTAAATAAGATTTCAAAAGATTATGAGAAAAAAAGCTTGGATAGTTAACCCCTACGGAGCTCTTCCTTCTGAAGGCTGGCTAGAGTATAGAAGCTATAAACTTGCCAAAAAACTCAAAAATAAGGGATATGAAGTAGTTGTATGGACAAGTAAATTTGAGCATAGAAAAAAAGTTTTTAGATCAAATGAAGACTTTAACAAGGATTCAGATCTTTTAGGGATTCAAATAATTGGATTAGATGGACCAGGATATCAAAATAATATTTCCCTAAAAAGGATTTACCATGAGACAGTCTTTGGAAGAAACTTCATGAAAGCATCAAAAAAACTTACTGCACCAAATACAATTATTGTTGGCGATCCTTCAATTTTCTTTTCAAAACCAGTCATTGCATACTCTCTAAAAAATAATGTAAAGATTATCGTTGATGTCATTGATTTATGGCCAGAATTATTCAAAGTGGCGCTGCCTAAGTTTCTTAGAAATTTTCACAGGGCTATTTTTTATTTTTTATATAGAAGGAGAGATTATTTATTAGCTAAATCTTCAGGGTTAGTGGGTTGTACAAATGATTATGTAGAACGAATTAATCCACCAAAAAGTCTTCCGACATCAGTATCTTATTTTGGAATTGACTCTAAAATTTTTAAAGAGCCTGTAAAATCAAGAGAATCAAAAATTGTTGAAAAATTTATTCGAAATGCTGACCTTAGAGTTATTTTTGCAGGAACTTATGGAAGAGCATACGACATGGACACAATCTTTGAAACTATAGAACTTTTAGTTGCTAAGAAAAGAAAAATAAAATTTCTATTTGTTGGGGATGGTGATCATAAAGATAATGTCAAAAATATTGCTTTAAAGTATCCAAAAAATGTTCTTGAATTGGATTCTATGCCTCTTAATAAACTAGTAGAAATATATAAATATTTTGATGTTGGTTTATGTACCTATAACATCGGTTCAACTGTTTCAATGCCAACTAAGTTTTATGATTGTCTTGGTTCAGAGCTTGTATCAATAACCTCCCTTGACGGGGAAATCTCTGCATTTATCAAAAAATATGATATTGGAATGATTTATGAAGCTGAAAATTCAAAATCTTTGTTAAAAGTATTAGAAAAACTTTCATATCAAAAAGATATCCTTAATCAAAAGAAAGAAAATATAAAACAGATAACGGAAACCATGTCTTCTGATCATCAATATGAAAAGTTTGCCAAGTTTGTGGATAATGTTGTTTTTTAGGTTTTTATTAAGTTTATAATACGCAAAAAATGAATATAGGAATTATTGGAGTTGGATACGTAGGTCTTGTCACCGGTGTAGGATTTGCTCATTTTAAAAATAAAGTCGTATGTTTTGATATTGATCAAAATAAGATCAATCATCTCAATAATGGAGACTTACCAATTTATGAAGAAGGCCTTGATGAATATCTTGAGAAAGCCATTGATAGCAACCTCATATCATTCACCAACAATCTTGATGATTGCATTAGTTCTTCAGATATTATTTTTCTATGTGTTGGGACCCCGCAAGACAAAGCTGGAGCAGCTGATTTAAAGTATCTTATAAAAGCTGTTGATGACATAGTTGAGGTTGCAAAAAAAGACTTGATTTTAGTGTGCAAATCAACAGTTCCTGTAGGGACTTGCGACAAAATAGAAAAGAGAATTAATCTATCTAATGATGATAATAGAAGTAAATTTAAAGTTGTCTCTAATCCAGAATTCTTAAAAGAAGGTACAGCTCTAAAAGATTTTCTAGAACCTGATAGAGTTGTTTTGGGAATTGATGATAGCGATTATGAGTCTTCCAAAGTATTCTTTGATCTCTATGCGGAGATTGTTTCCGATCAAAGTCTTATATTGGTAATGCCTAGGAGAGATGCAGAGCTAACAAAGTATGCAGCTAACGCGATGCTAGCAACTAAAATATCTTTTATAAATGAGATAGCTGTAATTTCTGATAAATATGATGCAGATATTAAGAATATTCAAAAAGGAATTGGGGCAGACCCAAGAATTGGATATGAATTCTTAAATCCTGGATGTGGGTATGGAGGATCTTGTTTTCCTAAGGATGTAAAAGCATTAATAAATAAAGCAAAGGAAAAAAATATTGAATCATATGTTTTAGGCGCAGTTGATAAAAGAAATGAATTACAAAAGAAGTATCTCGCAGATAAAGTAAAAAGTTTCTTCTTCAATAAAGAAAACGTAACTGTTTCTATTTGGGGTTTATCATTCAAGCCAAATACAGATGATATTCGATGCGCTAGCTCTTTAGATGTGATTACTGAATTATTAGATAGTGGTTTCAAGATTAAAGCCTATGATCCGATTTCAAATGCTAGTGTTGAAGAATATTTTAATGATATCGGAAGCGATATCCTTTCATTTGAAATAAATAAATATGACGCCTTAAAGGAAAGTCATGGTCTCATATTATTGACTGAATGGGATGAATTTAAATCTTTTGATTTCTCTAAAGCAGACGACTTAATGCTTTCAAAGAATATTTTTGATGGCAGAAATTTTTATGACAAAGATGAGTTTTTAAGTCATGACTGGAAGTATTCTGGTATTGGAAGATGAAAAATAGAAATGTTCTGGTCACAGGAGGAGCAGGTTTTATAGGTTCAGCGCTGATAAAAGAAATTTCAGATCAAAATAATGTAACTTCGGTAGACAATTACTTCACAGGATCAAAAAGTAATCACCATCCAGGGGTTAGATATGTTGAGGAAGATGCTGGCAATATAAATAAAATATTTGCTAAAGAATCCTTCGACATTATCTATCATTTAGGTGAGTACTCAAGGGTTGAAAGTAGCTATGAGGACTATAGTTTGGTTGAAAAATTTAATATTCTTAGCTTTCCAAACATTCTTAACTTTGCTAAGAAACTAGATGCAAAAATAGTTTACTCAGGATCTAGTACAAAGTTTGCAGAATATAGTGAAAACGATTACCACTCTCCGTATGCTTGGTCTAAGCTGAGAAATACAGAATATTTAAAACATTACGCAAAATGGTTTGGGCTAAAATATGCAATTTCATATTTTTACAATGTTTATGGAGAGGGAGAGCTGTCTGAAGGAAATTATTCCACAGTAGTAGGCAAATTCTTAAGACTAGCCAAAGAGGGATCAAATCACCTACCAGTGGTATCGCCTGGAACACAGAAGAGAAACTTTACCCATATTAAAGATACTATTTCTGCTTTGGTCTTAATAGGTGAAAAGGGAGAGGGTGATGGTTATGGTATAGGCGCGGAAGAATCTTTTTCAATAATTGAATTGGCCGAACTTATTGGCATTGCTCCAAAAATGATTGAAACAAGAAAAGGAAACAGAATGTCTGGAAGTTTAGAAACACAGAAAACAGAGATGCTGGGCTGGAAAAGTAAAAGAAAGCTTGTAGACTATATTAGAAAACATTTAAACCAAGACTAGATATGGAAAGTAAAATTGCAAATTATTGGTATTGCCTTGATTCTGTTTTTGATGACTTGCTATCAAAAGGGTATGCGAAACTTCCATCATTAAAAAATATTCTTTCAAAAGAAGAGCTTGAAAATGTTCGAAACAAAGCTAAGGATCAGCTTAGTGATAAGACATTTCTAGAGAACAGTGAGTCTCATAATTATCTTTTGGATAAGCTTGATGTAAGAACTTTTCTAAACCCAAAGATTAAAACTTTTCTTAGCAAGAACTTCGGATTCAAAGAGATGATGTTCAATCAATACAATGTTACGAGAATGGTCACTCCAGGAAATAGTAAAGAGCAGTATAGGGCTCACTATGACTCACATATGATTACAATTGTTTATCCAATTCTTGTTCCTGAGATTCATGAGAATCGTGATGCTGGTCAACTAATTTTCTTTCCATTTTTAAGGAAAGAACCAAAATCAGAGCTCTCAAATTTTATTACAAAACTATTTGATAAAAGATTTGCATCAAAGTCTGGAATAGAAGGTCTTCAGAAATCAAAAATTAGCTTTATTGAAGCTTTTGAAAGGTATGAACCACTCATATTTTTAGGAAGAACAACATTCCATACAAATAAACCAGTTTCTTCAGAATTTTTAGATCCTAGAATTACTTTTTTATCTCACTATTGTGACCCAACACCAGAGCTTGGAATTGGATCAATCCTGAGAAAAATAAGAAATAGATGATAAGATTTTTTGACATAGCATTTTCAATGCTTGCAATTATTTTCTTGTCCCCAGTTCTAATAATTTGTTCCATCATTTTATTTCTTACTGGAGAAAACGAGATATTTTATTTACAGGAAAGGATTGGCAGAAATGGTAAAAGATTCAATTTAATTAAATTTGTTACCATGATGAAGGATAGCCCAAATATTGGTACAGGGACATTAACAGTTAAAAACGATCCTCGAATTCTTCCTATTGGTCATTTCCTAAGAAAAACTAAGATAAATGAACTTACTCAATTGATAAATATTTTAAAGGGTGACATGTCGGTCATTGGCCCAAGGCCAATGACAGAACAGACTTTTTCACTTTATCCAAAACATTTTCATAAAGATATATTGTCAGTAAAGCCTGGCTTATCTGGAGTAGGATCAATTATTTTTAGAAATGAGGAGAACATCCTTAATAAAGATTCAAATCCACTAGATTTTTATGAAAATACTATTGCGCCCTATAAAGGCAGTGTTGAGGAATGGTTCGCTAAAAATAAATCACTATATCTGTATTTTTTATTAATTTTTTTAACTATTAATGCAGTACTATTTCCAAAATCTAATTTGCACTGGAGGATTCTTAAAAATCTCCCACAGTCACCAAGTAATCTCAAGGATTTATTAGACACATGATTGATATTAAAAAAATTAATGTTAACCAAGAGCCTTACACTTTATTTAAAGAAAAATATAATCATGCTCTTGAAAATAAGCAGAAAAATATTGAAGCAGTATGTATTTCTTCTTATAACAAGGTCAATGACTCAGTTGATGCGAGAATGGTAAACCTTAAATATATCAATGATACGGAATGGATATTTTTTTCTAACTATAACTCCAAGAAAGCTAAACAATTTATTGAAAACTCCTCAATAAGTGGTTTATTTTTTTGGAATGAAGTTAATATACAAATAAGATTAAAAGCAAACATATTTATTACAGACCAGAAATTTTCAGATTTTCATTTCAAAGGAAGAAATGATCACAAAAATGCATTAGCGATTAGCTCTCAACAATCTGAAGAAATTGAAAGCTTTGAAGAAGTTAAATCAAATTTTGATAAAGCCCTTAAGAATGAAGACTTAAGTGAAAGACCCAGTTATTGGGGTGGTTTTTCATTTAAACCATATTATTTTGAATTTTGGGAAGGCCATTCGCATCGTTTAAATTTAAGGACTTCTTTTCAATTCAGTGAAAAAGGCTGGGAAAAAAAGATATTACAGCCATGAAAGAATTTCAAATTTTTTCAATTTGTTATAAAATTCTGCTTGAATGTCAATAATACTCTTTAATACAGATAGAATTCATCTATTCTTTTAGCCAGGAAAAATTATTAATACTAGACGAAAAACAAAAAGCACTCCTATAAATTCAGAAATAAAGTCTTCATCAGTAATGTTAATA
>MDSZ01083033.1_pt1 | contig 16793 bp, 15 predicted proteins | sample 811201 | NCBI WGS metagenome assembly MDSZ01 (sample SAMN05326647, study PRJNA326480) | marine metagenome | isolation source: seawater | place: Indian Ocean: North | collected 2010
GATAAAAGAATAGTAATACAAAGAGTATTTAATAATCCACCAGCAGCTATAACAAAATTTTGGGATCCCTATGTTGGTACATATGATCAAAGAACAATGTTAGATCAATTTGGATTTGCTTCATATTCACCAGCAACTACAATGATATTAAGACCATTATATTATGATTTGTTAAGAACTCAAGCAGTTGAATCAAGTGATTATTTACGAAAATCAAATTATTCATTTCAAATAAATAATAATAATGTTAAACTATTTCCTATACCAGCTAATACTGATGCTGGAAATAAAGTTTGGTTTCATTATTATATAAAAGATGATCTAAATAAAACAACACAAACTTATTCAAAAGATAAGGTATCAGATCCATCAAATGCTCCATATAAATTTATAAATTATTATAGTATAAATTCTGTTGGAAGACAATGGATAAAAAAATATACATTAGCTTTATCAAAAGAATTACTTGGTATTGTTAGAAGTAAATATCAATCTATGCCAATACCAAACGGTGATGTAACTTTGGATGGTGAAGCATTAAAAGCGGAAGGTAGAGAAGAAAAGTCTTTATTACTTGATGAACTTAAAGAATTTTTAGATCAAATGACATTGACAGAAAAATCAAGACAAGAACAAGAGCAGGCTGAAGCTACTCAACAAGTATTAAATAAAGCTCCATTAGAAATTTATATAGGTTAGGAGAAAATCATTGGCAATTTATAAACCATTTTTTGTACCCAAAGGTGAAGTTGACTTATTTGACGCTTTTAATGAAGAATTAATTGATGAGATAATAGGACAATCTGTTGATATATACAAAGTTTCCACAGATGAAACCAACACTAATATGTATGGTGAAGCCAAAGGTGGTGGACAAAAAACATTCGAAAAAGGATTTAGAGTTAATTGTCTTATTATGTTTAATGAACCAGAAAATCTTATGCAAGATGAATTGGGAACTGATTATGACGCTAATGTAGAAATATATTTTCATAGAACAGCATTATCTGGTTCTGATTTTTATCCAGAGATAGGTGATGTAGTTGATTGGAACGAACACTATTTTGAAATAGGAAGTGTTACAGAACCACAATTAGTAGCAGGTTCACCTGATTATAGACATCAAGTAAAGGCATTAGCAAGTAGAATTAGATTATCGTCTATTAATTTTGATGAGAGGATTAGATAATGTCTGTAAAACCATTAAAAGTAGGACAAACATTTATAGTTGAAAGAGATAGAAAATCTTTTTCAAAAAAAGAAAAACCTAAAAATAATAAAGAAACAAAACACTATTACTATGAAGATAAAAGTGGTAATGTAGATGTTCAAGATTTAATGAAGGTTTTATTAAATAAAATAGATTCACTAACATCGAAAAATCATATTACGGAAGATATTTATGGTGATAAAAAAATGAAAGCAGTTGATGTTGATTTTAAAAGAGATATTCATTTAACTAAATTAGATGATAGTAAAATTACTTCAAAAGAAATAAAGGGTAAAGTAAATAATAAACTAGATAAATTAAAAGCATTGAGAAAACGAAATGGCAGTTAAACCAATAACAAATCCAAACCCAACACCACCAAGTAAACTTGATAGATCTAAACAAATATCTAATAAGGATTTAAATGTAAGGAGTATATCCAATAAAGAAACTGTTGTTGTTCCTGGTAAAGATGCAACTAAAAATTTTCATGTAGTATTAAAAGATTTGGATACGGCTATTTTATCACATATCCAAAATGTGATGAGAATTAAAGTTAGAGAAAATGGTGAAATGGTTGATGTTCCAATTATGTATGCGAATCAAGAAAGATGGGCTAATATAAAAAGAAATGGGGTTATAAGAGATAAAAATGGTTCATTACTATTACCATTAATGTCTTTTAGAAGAGTTAATGTTGAGTTTAATGATGAATTACCATCATATAAACAAGATGTTACTGGAGATTTTGTACAAGTGGTTAGAACATCTGGTTGGTCTAAAGCTAATCAATACGACGCCTTTGGTGTTCAAACTGGAATAAAGCCAATAAAAGAAAATATAGTAACAGGAGTTCCTCAATATGTAAATGCTACTTATGATTTCATAGTGTATTCCAGTTTTATTACTCAAATGAATACTATAGTTGAATCATTTGTACAACAACATCAAACTTATTGGGGTGATAATACAAGTTATAGATTTCATTGTTTAGTAGAGGGTGGTATGGCAGATGCTACTGAGATGGATGTAGCTGGTGAAAGAATTGTTAAAACTACTTTTTCTGTAATGTTAAAGGGATATTTATTACCAGAAGTTATTGCTAATGTGATACAATCAAAAAGATTTTCTGCTAGAAAAAATATTGTAGGTGGAAAAATAGTTTTCGGTGAAAAAATAGTATAAAATTAATAAAAAATATTGATTTTGGAATTATTTTTATATATTTATATATGATAATTTGTAGTTAAAATTAAGTTATATAAGGAGGGTTATATGTCAGAAGGTACTAAATTTTCAAAAGAAGAATTAGAATCTATTAATAAGTTACAAGAAGAATATGTTGGAATACAATCAAAAATGGGTAGTTTGGGAATTTCCAGGTTGAACTTAAAAAATCAATTTTTAGAATTGGAAAAACTTGAAGAAGAAATAACAAAAAGTTTTTCTGAGTTAAGAAATAAAGAGAGAGAATTAGTAGATGGACTTACCGAAAAATATGGAAAAGGATCAATTGACCTTAGCACAGGAACATTCACACCCAATAAATAAAAATAAAAATGGAGAATTAACATGGCTGAAAGAATCGTAAGCCCAGGTGTATTTACAAATGAGATAGATGCATCTTTTTTACCTGCGGCTGTTAGTGAGATTGGTGCTGCTATTGTTGGTGTTTGTAATAAAGGACCAGCATTTGTACCAACTGTGGTTGAAAGTTTTACAGACTTTAAAATTCAATTTGGCGAATTGGATACAAGTCTATATATGCCGTACGCGGCAAAAAGTTATTTAAAAAATGCAGGTACTGCAACTATTGTGAGAGTTCTTGGTACAAGTGGTATGACAGCAGCTAAATATTTAGTATTGAAGTCAGCTGGTACAAATGGACAATATGCAACTGCGTCAATTGGATTAGGACAAACATTTGTAGGAAATACAGCTGGTGCTGTTGGTAAAGATATAGCATTTACTGGATCTGATGGTAAGACTGTATACAAGTTTGAACCATGGTCTGGTTCAGCTAATGGGTATAATGTAGATGGTCCTGGTAGTTTTGGAATATCAAATCCAAGTGGGGCTACATACTTTTTCCAATTAGGTAAATTTGCAAATAAAACAGGTGATAATTTAGCGGGAATAATAAATTCTGGTTCAGCTACACATGGTGTATCTGCTACTCCATCAACGGGTGGTACTGGTGCTACTTTACATTCCACGATAATTTTATCTGCTAGTTTAAAAGGAACTCAATTTGGTAATGGAACAAAAATTTATACATCAAGTAATACTTTTTATACTACATCTGTTGTACCTGATACAGCTATAAAAGATTTTACTTGGGGTGGTGGTCAAGCTACAGTTGGTTCTGGAGTTGTTGCGACTATATTCCCAACATCATCTAACTATTCACTTGCATCTGCAACACTTGTAGGGAAAAGTCAAGTAGGTGATTTTAATATTAGATGGCAAGGTACTGCAGGAACTACATCACCAACGATGTCATTACATAGTTCAAATACAAGTTATATTGAAAATGTATTGTCAAAAGATCCTTCTTCAACACAAAAAGGATATTTATTCTATGTGTTTAGATCATTTGCAGATAATTTAGCTGCAGGTGCTACATTGTCACTTGATGTTAGAAGTAACTACTATGGTGGACAATACGCTTCAGCTAAAACACCATTCATCAATAGTCAACAAATAGGTGGACAAGTAACTAACTTATTTAAAATTGAATCATTGTCTGATGGTGTAGCTGCTAATTCATCTTGTAAAGTAGCTATATCTAATTTTAAGAAAAGTTCAAATGAAGATGTAACTAAATATGGTACATTTGATGTGATTATTAGAAGTTATGGTGATACTGATAATAAACCACAAGTACTTGAAACATATAGTGGATGTAATTTAGATAAAGATTCACCTAATTTTATAGCTAGGAGAATTGGAGATATTAAAGAAACATTTAATGCATCAAAAGGTAAAATAGAAGTAAGTGGTGATTATAAAAATAGATCTAAATATGTTAGAGTTTCTGATATAAACTCTCAAGTTAAGAGTGGAGCAGCTTCACCTTACTTACTACCATTTGGATTTAAGTCTTACCCTTATCCAACTGTTCACGCTGGAAGTGATTCAGCAGTTCCTTTACCAATGGTAACAGCTCTTTCTGAAAGTGGAGAGTTTAATAGTAAGATGTTCCATGGTGTAGCTTTTGATAGTTCATCTAAACACGATATCTATCCTTACTTATATCCTTCAACAACAACTGCAGCTGGTGGTACTTCATTAGCTGATACTAAAATTAGTAGTTCAAGGTTTGGTTTGGATACCACTGTTGGATTAACTACAGATTCACCATTAAATACTAAACGATTTATTATGGGATTACATGGAGGATCTGACGGTTGGGATCCAAGAGTAGTTGGTAGTTTAGGTATGGGTAATGGTCAATTTGGTAACTCTGGTGCTAATCTAAATGATTTCAAAAATGCATTAGCTACCATATCTAATCCAGATGAAACTGATATTAATATGTTAGTGATGCCTGGAATCAATAAAACAGATCATTCTAAAGTATATAATAAAGCTAAAACTATCGTAGAAGATAGAGCTGATACATTTATGGTTGTTGATCCAGCTGGATATAATGGAACACAGACAGACGCTGTAGCAGCAATTGAAACTGAGGATAGTAACTTTATAGCTACATATTATCCATGGGTTAAAATCTTTGATGATGAGAATAATACATTTGTATGGGTGCCACCTTCTGTTGTATTACCTGGTGTCATATCATTTACAGATAAAGTATCTCATCCATGGTTTGCTCCAGCAGGTCTAAATAGGGGTGGATTAACTGAAGCTGTTATGGCTAAAGAAAGATTAACTCAAGCTGAAAGAGATTATCTATATGAAAATAGAGTTAATCCAATTGCAACATTCCCAGGACAAGGGGTGTGTGTATGGGGTCAAAAAACTCTACAAGCTAAACCTTCAGCACTTGATAGAATCAATGTAAGAAGACTACTAATTAGATTGAAGAAATTTATTGCTTCAACATCTAAATTCCTTGTGTTTGAACAAAACAATCAAGCTACAAGAAATAGATTCTTAAATATTGTAAATCCATTTATGGAACAAGTACAATCAAAATCTGGATTAACAGCATTTAAGATAGTAGTTGATGAAAGTGTAAACACACCAGATGTTGTTGATAGAAATGAATTGAGAGGTCAAATATTCATTCAACCAACAAGAACTGCTGAGTTTATAGTATTGGATTTCGTAGTGATGCCAACTGGTGCTACATTTCCAGAGTAATTAAAAAAATAATGGAATTAAGAGCCTATTTATAGGCTCTTTTTTCTTATTTATTGATATTTATAATTGAAGAAAGTATTAAAAAGTAAAATTATTTACTATATTAGGAGATAAAAAATGGCTGAAATGATAGATGCTAATGATATAATGTTTACCCCCTTCGAGCCGAAACTCAAGAATAGGTATATAATGCAGATTGATGGTATACCTGCTTATTTGATTAAAACGGCCGCACGACCTCAAATTACATTTGAAGAAGTTGTGCTTGAACATATGAATGTGAAAAGATATGTTAAAGGTAAAGGTGAGTGGCAAGCATTATCTATATCATTATACGACCCAATTGTTCCTTCTGCTTCACAAGCAGTAATGGAATGGATTAGATTGTCACACGAATCTATTACTGGAAGAGATGGTTATTCTGATTTTTATAAAAAAGACATAACATTTCAAGTATTAGGTCCTGTAGGTGATATTATAGAAGAATGGAAATTAAAAGGAGCATTTATTACTGATGCTAATTTTGGTGAATTGGATTTTGGTGATAGTACTCCAGTTGAAATTGCTTTAACTATGAGATATGACTACGCAATACTTCAATTCTAAAATTTAAAACCACACAAAGAAGCCACAATAATAAGAAAAACCTCAATTTTTTGGGGTTTTTTTTATGTTTATATATATTTATATTTACAAACGATTTCTTAATAAAGAGGTTATTATGATGAAAACATTTGAAGAGATAATAGAACAAGTTTTAGAACACGAAGGTGGTTATGTTAATGATCCCGATGATCCAGGTGGAGAAACCAAATACGGGATAGCTAAAAAATTTAATCCTGATGTTGATATAAAAAATCTAACTAAAGAAGGTGCTAAAGAGATATACTATGAAAAGTATTGGAAACCTTCTAAAGCTGATAAACTTCCAGATAGATTAAAACATATCTATTTTGATATGGTTGTTAATTTTGGACAAGGTGGTGCTGTTAGAGTATTACAACAAGCAGCTGTTTCTAAAGGACATAACATAAAAATAGATGGTGGGATAGGACCTAATACTATTAAAGCTATACAAAATGTAGAGACTGATAGAGTTAGAGCTTATAGAGTTTTAAAATTTGCAAGAATAGTAATTAAACGGCCAACCCAAGAGAAATTTTGGTTAGGATGGTTCAGAAGAGCATCCGAAGTATAGGAGAAATAAAATGGCAAATAGTAATGAATTATATAATAAAATAAATGATTTATTTGAAACATTTCAAGAAAATCATAGAAAATTTGAAGAAAAAGGTACAAAAGCAGCAGGTGGTAGAGCAAGAAAAGCTATTGGTGAAATTAAAAAGTTAGTTACAGACTACAGAAAAGCATCTGTTTCTGAATCTAATAGTTAAATTTAGGAGGTTATAATGGCAGAATCCAAAGCAACAACACAACCAACGGCGGAATCTAAATTTCCAAGTGAAATGATAGATTTACCAAGTGGTGGAAAACTATATCCAAAGGGTAGTCCTTTAAGAAGTGGTAAAATTGAAATAAAATATATGACCGCAAGAGAAGAGGATATTCTTACATCCCAAAATCTTATAAAAAAAGGATTAGTTATAGACTCACTTTTAAATGCATTGATAGTAGATAAGTCAATTAATGTAAAAGATTTATTTTTGGGAGATAAAAATGCAATTATGGTAGCAGCTCGTATATTAGCTTATGGACCAGAATATACTGTTGAAATGTCCAGTCCAGTTTCTGGTGATAGAAAAACACATACATTTAATTTATCAGAACTTGATTATAAATCATTACCAGATGATATTAAGTATGATAAAAACGAGTTTTCATATAAATTACCATTTTCTGGGTTAGATATAACATATAAAATTCTTAATGGTATTGATGAAGATAATATTGAAAAAGAGTTAAAAGCTTTGGATAAGATAGGAACAAGTAAAGAAATAACCACAAGATTAAAAAAAGCTGTAATCTCAATAAATGGTGAGACTGATGCAGCAGTTATTAATGCTGGGGTTGAGAATATGATTGCAAGAGATTCATTAGCTTTTAGAAAAGAAATAACTAGAATTACACCAGATATATTATTAGAACAAACTATAGAAATGGAGGGCGAAGAGGTCACGGTTGATATACCGATGGCCGCCTCGTTTTTTTGGCCTACCTAAAGACTACAGGAAAAAACTACACGAAGAAATATTTGGATTATGCTATTATAGTAATGGCGGGTTTAGTCATACAGATGTTTATACTATGCCTGTTTATTTGAGGAGATTCTATACTCAAAAATTAATAGAACATAAAAATCAAGAAAAAGAAGACATAGAAAAATCTATGAAAAAATCCCAACAAAGAAATAAATCATTTGTTCCTGGGCAAGGAAATCGAAGATAAATAGATTAATTTAACATTTCTTTTTCATTATCATAATATTTATATATGACTAACAGTATTGTAATAATTGGAGAAAACATGTCTAAAAACTCATATATGGATTCAAAATCACTTATAAATGAAGGATTTCTTAAATCTCTTATTTCTTTGGTAAGAAGTAAAAAGTTGAGGAAGTTCCATAAAGCTGCAAACAATCCAAAAATAAATAAACAATTAAATGATTTAAATAAAAGTGTTGATAATTTAGAAAATGAATTTAAAAAACAATTTAAAGTTGATTTAAAATTAGACAAGTTTACTCTTAAAGACTTTATTTAAAGAGAACATAAATGGCTAAAAAAAGAAATTATGTAAAAGATTTGAAAGAAGTTCAAGATTTATCCAAAGCTTTGGATGATCTTTATTCTGGTAGTACTGATGCCTTAAAAGAAATGAATCAAGCACAATTGAAACAATTGAATAATGCTAGAAAAATGGCAGATGCTTTATCAAGATCTCAAGGTTACAGTCAAGAGTCTTTAGATTTAGCCAAAGATTATACTAAAACAATTCAAGAAGATATAGATTTATTAAAAGAGAAAAAAGATGTAGAAGATGAAATAACTGGTTCACAAGAAGAACAAAATAAAGAACGAAAAAAAGGTTTGGCTCACTTCCTAAAAACTAACCAACAAGTTAAAGCTGTTGGAAAAGGAATTGGTCAAATAGATAGTGCAACTGGTGGATGGGGAAGTAAATTAATAAATATGATATTGAACCCATTCAATTTATTAATGGCATTACTCGGTGCGGGTGTTGCTGTAATGTTGAAAATGAATGAACAACAAAGAGAATTAAATAATCTCTTTGGTGTAGCTGCCCACAAAAATCAACAATTTTTAAAAGATACTATAACCGTTAGAAAAAATATAGCCGCTCTCGGTAAAGGAATGAAAGAGATAGCTGCTACAGCTGATCAATTAACAGATGGATTGAATATTAGTGCGGAAAGTTCTATTTTACTTTCTGGGGGAATATTAGATACAGCTACTGCAATTGGAATGAGTGATTCAGCGGTTGCTGGACTTAGCATAAATCTTGCAAAATTAAGAAATATGTCTTTAGATCAAGCTAATATTTTTCAAAAACAAGTATACTTTTTATCACAACAAAATAAAGTTGCACCAAAAGCAGTATTAAAAGATTTAGCTGAAAACTCACAAACAATGGCTAAATGGACACGAAGTAGTTTAGATAATTTAGCTGCATCTGCACTAGCCGCTAAAAAACTTAATAGTAATTTAGGTACATTTGATGCAATTGCTGAAAATATATTATCTTTTGAAGAGTCAATAAATGCTGAAATGAGACTTCGTACCCTATTGGGTACAGATATAGACCTATCTCGTGCTAGACAATTAGCTGCTAGTAGAGATATGTTAGGATTTCAAAAAGAAATTGTTAAACAAATATCAAAAGCTGGTGATTTAAATGAATTAGATTATTTCCAAATGAAAGGAATAACAGAATTATTTGGAGCAGAATTTGAACAAATATTAGCTATTAATCAAGCTCAACAAGCTGGTAATGATATATCTAAAATTGGTGCAGAGAATATGAAAGAAACTCTTGAATCGGCTAAAGAATTAAAAGGTGTTGATAATGTTACTCCTGCAGATCAATTGATGAATACTATGGCCAATCTGGATGTATTTATGCAAGAAGAAATGATGGGTACATTTACTGACTTACAAGATAATATTAAAAAAATAAATACAAAAATAGAATCATTTGTAGGATTCCTTAATATGGCTTATAATATTATTTTAATGATGTCTGCAGCTTGGGTTGGTATGAAAATATTTAAAGGTTCGAAAGCATTATTGAAATCAGCAAAAGCTTTAAAGGGTGTTAAAGGTTCAAAAAGTGTTGTTAGTGCAGCTAAAGGACAAGCTAAAAAAGGTGCGGGAAAAGCTTTAACTAAAACTGCAACAAAATCAGCTGGAAAAAGTTTACTAAAGAAGATACCTGGTGTAGGACTTTTAGCTGGGTTAGCATTTGGTGCTGGTAGATTGATGTCTGGTGATTGGAAAGGTGCGTTGGGTGAAGTTGCATCTGGTGCAGCAAGTACGATACCTGGTGTTGGAACAGCTGTATCTGCAGCAATTGATGTTGGGTTGGCTGCTAGAGATGTAAATAATGCAACTCAAGAAACACAAGCAAATGTTGAAGCTATAGAACAAGAAACTGGAGAGCAATTAGACAATATACAAAGTAGTGAAGTTAGTACACGAATGGCAGAGAGACAAGCACTAAAACTAAAAAATGTTACTTTGGCAGAAGATACTATTCAAAAAATAATTGATGGATTTGGTACACAATTAAATGCATCAATGGATAGAGAACAATCTAGAATAGTTGTTACACGAGATCATATACAAAAATTAAATTCAACACCTGGACCACATGCGTAATAGGAGATATTAAGTGCCATTAGAAGATATGACAAGTCAATTTAATCAAGGAGCTGGTGAATCAAAACCATTGAGTCATTTGGCAGATGCACAAAACTTTTCTCCTATATATAATAATGATAAAATAGGAGAAGTAGATTTTATATCAAGTGATATTCCAGGATTTACATCAAATGCAACTGAATTATTTTTAACGGATGGATTAATAATTCAAGGTTCTAGTAACTTAAATAGAGGACCTATAAATTCTCCATTGGTTGAATACTTGACATCTGGTGGTCAAATAAATGGTGAAGCTCCAAATGCTTCTGCAATTATAAATATGGATAATCAAATATATGACCCTAGACCAGATACAAATGGTATACCGTCTTTTACCATAAGTGGTATTCAAAATAAAAACTCATACAATGGTTCAATATTTGATGATTTACTTGGAACACAAATATCACCATTTTCAAATGATGCACAAATAGCTGGATATGTTTCTACAACACCTGGTCCAACTTTACCATTTACAAGTGAGGCTGAGTGGAATCCAGATACAGGTAATCCACCTCTAAAATACTACGATAATTATCACTATGATCCAAGAGATGATAAAACAGTATTTGGTAGATTAATACCAATTACTAATAAAAATCCTTATACTGGTACTATGTTTGATGATACATTAGCTGATAATGTTCAAGGTGGTGGTTTATTTGACTCTGGGGATACTCCATATGGTGGAAGTACTGGTTATAGAATACCACCAAACACATCAGCAAAAGATATAGCTCAAACTGGAAACTTTGGTGTATTAATAAATGATCAAAAACTTGGTGGAGAATTATACGAAGCTAATTTAGCAATAACAAATTTCGAAAATACAACAGGAATTACTTTACCTACACCAACTACAACTTCACAAATAGATTGGTCTGGTGGTACTGCTATTGAACCTTATGCTAGTAATACAGAACCAGTTATTGGTGATGGTCTTGGAAATCATTCACCAATATTAGAGAAAGGTAGTTGGTTATATAATGGTTCGATACAAACTGGCTTTCCTGATGTTAATACTTATATATCAGATACGATTCCTTTTGGGAATGCATCAGAAAGATCTAATATTGTAGTTACATCTGATGGTGTACATAGATATACTTCTGATTCATTAGCAAGTCAAGATTTAACATTATCTACTATTGCCACAACTCAACAATTTTCTTTAGTTGATGATAGATTACATATTTATAATGGATCTGATACAATGAATTATAGGGGTTTAGAACCTTATTATACCTCATCAATTTCCCCAGCAGGAGTAAATACTCCTCCACCATATACAGACGATTTTGGTAGATTTAAAAAGTTTATGGATACATCAGCGGGTGCTAATTTTAGAATTAATTCTAGTGCATTAGCAAATACTTCACATATTAAGAATGTCGTTAATCATAATTATACTTTTTTTAATAATAATGATGGTCATAATACACAAACAGATGGTCCTTATCCAGCACCAACAACAAGATATACAGAGTTAGATGGTAATGGTTATAGACCATTTTCAAAGTTTTCTGGAACACAAGAAACATCATTAGATGGTTCATTCATTCCTGAGTATTTATGGGATGGTAGTTTGTCTTGGAAAGATAAGGGAAAGAAAGCTATCAAACAAGGTGTCAGACTCTCTTTAGCTACACTAGAAAGAAAAATGAAAGGACCTCCAAGAGGAGATTTCTTAACACTAACCCCTATGAATGAGGGAAGTGTTCAAATGGCTGCATATCCTGAAACTTTTCATGATTTAGAATCAGACTTATTACCATTTTATATTAAAGATATGAGAGATAATAGTTTTATATTTTTTAGAGCTTATATAGAAGGGTTGACAGAAAATGTTAGTGCTGATTGGAATGAGGAAACTTTTGTTGGGAGAAGTGAATCTGTTTTCACCTATACGAAAGCTAATAGAGATATATCATTTTCATTGAAAGTTTATGCACATACACAAGAAGAATTAGATATGATTTATAGAAAAATTAATAGACTAACTTCATTATGTTATCCAGATTATCAAACAGATAATATCAATTTTATGGGTAAGATGAGGCCTAAACCACCAATAACAAAATTGAGATTGGGTGAATTGTATGGTAAAGCTAATAAAGAATTGGGTGGATTTATAAAAAGTTTAACTTACAGCTTTCCAGAAAATTCTACTTGGGAAACTCAACGAGGCAAAAGAGTTCCAAAACATGCAATTATTTCTATAACATATCAAGTAATACATGATAGAACTCCTAATATGGATACAAACTTCATTGGTAAAAAACCTCTACAAGATTCATTGGGTGCACTCGCGGGTGGATTTGTAGATGGTGGATGGTCTGGAGTAGCACAAGCGGCTGGTTCAGATTTAGGTATTAATGGTTCTAGTATGACTGCAACTATAACATCAGCTGTAGCTGCAGTTACAGAAGGTGGACTCGGTGAAAGAATTGAAGATTTTGCTGGTGATGCACTTAAAAACGCTGTTCAAAAATTAAGAGGTGGTTCTGTAATACTACCAGGATAATAGTGAGAATATGAATGTCAAGATATAAGAATACTAAAATTAAAACAATAGATGGTAAAGAATCATATGATACAACATTATATGAAGTTATACCTGAGGATACAAATGATATTCATGTTATGACTCAAATTGGTGATAGATTAGATTTGTTAGCTTTACAATTTTATGGTGATAAAAATCTCTGGTGGTATATAGGAAAGGCTAACAATTTAAAATTTAATAATTTAGAACCAGGAATTATATTAAGAATACCAGCTTCAATTAGATATGCAAATGGGCAATAATAAAATAAAAGGTTTTTAGATATGGCTATAGATTTTAAACATGATAGACAATTCGGTAGTGACATAAACTTCCAAATCAAAAAAAAATTAGAAAGAAGACAAAAAACCAAACAAATGCCAGGCCCTGGTGAATCTATGCAAGAAGCACACCAATCTGGAATGTGGAGACATGGTGGTAAAGAAGGAAGTGACTCACAAATGTCTACTAGATCACCATGGATAAGGATGTGGTGTGCAGTACAAACTTATATATTAGAAGATGATGATGAGGCTACTAGGAAAGCTAGATCAGAAACTGAACCTCTTATAAAAGCAGGTGAAACTGTAAAAAAGAAAAAACCTAAAGACATACGAATATACCAAATTGGTAATAATGTATTCAGAGACTATTCAAAAAATAATACATGGTTTGACAGTCAAGTAGAAAAAATTGTTGACTTGGCTGATGGTGATGATTCGGCAAGAATAAGTACAATTGGTGGAGGGCAATTAACAGAAAACCAATTTATGAAACCTTCAGCTGGTATAAAATCACTAACAAGTACATATCTTGGTGATACTGGATTGTCAAGAGAAACTGTTGTTAACTTCACGGTAAATAATATCTATGATTATGATAACATAATTTTACCATACTTTTTAAGACCTGGATCTAAAGTGTTTATTGACTATGGATGGAATACATCTAATGTTTATGACCAAAGAGATTATATAGTTAGAAAAGCTGGTGGTGGTATTAAGGCTGATGAAGATTTAGAAACTGCTATATTTAAAAATGAAAGTGGTGGAATATTACACGACGCAGAAGGTGATATGGATACTGTTGTTGGTTTGGTTACAAATTTTGATGCTAAGGCAAATAAAACTGGTGGATTTGATTGTACAGTAACAATAATCTCAACTAATTATGCACTTATTGATCATAATCAAACTAATGGAGCAGACATTGCTGATATTATATCTACAAAAGTTACACAAAGATTATGGGATTTTGTTTCAAAAAAATTAAATTTAGAAGAGTTAGAAAACGAAGATTTATTTAATGATGATGAATTTAAATCGTTGTTGGCATATTCTATTGGATATGGTACTAAAGGGTCATGGGTTGATTTCAAAGCTCCAGATGAAGAAGATTGGTTTAATATGGCTGAGGGTGATAATAATGTGTTATATGCTATACCTGATGAGGCATATCAAAGTGGAATACATTATCAATTATTAGAAGATGTACATTATGCCAATGTAGAACTTAAAACAACTCAACGACAAGATTGTGGAACTAGTAGAAAAAAAATAGAGGCAGAATTTCAAAGATGTATTCATAATGTTCCACAAAACTGGAAGGATAATGGTTGGTTGACTTATATGCCACAACAAGATCAATATAAGCTATGCAAAAAAATGCAAGAAGACATGATGGATGAGTTTCTTAAATGTCAAAAATCTGGTAAAACATCAGCTGAATTAATTGTTAAGGATAGAAATAAAAAAGAGACTAATTTACCACCAGTTGATGAAAACTTATTTATTTCACTTGGTACATTAGAACAAATATTGAATGATCATTTAGGATTTACGGCTGAATCTGCAGATGATACATCTATTAAGTTTGACTTGACATCTGCGTATGTTAATTACAATTATTGGCAATCATTAAAACAAAGAGTATTAAGACAAAAAGAAATAATACCATTTATTTTACCTACATTTAATTGGACTGGAGATACCGATGCACTTTTATATAATAAAGTAAAAGCTGCTGATATTTTTGTTAGTTTAAAATATGTAACACAAGCATTTAGAAATAGAAGTGAAGTTAAACTAGCTTTACAAGATTTATTAGATGAATTTTCAGCATTTTCTGCTGGTACAAATGATTTTAAATTGACTGCAGGCGGGTTAGAAAATAAAATTATGTTGATGGATAGGAATGTTACTATACAAAAAGGTGAAACTTTAGATGAAAGAGATGCTTTTAAAGATTTAGATTTTGATGATTACTTTGTATTTAATGTTTATGGACCAGATTCAATAGTTACTCAATTTGATCTTTCAATGAATCTACAAAATGATAATTTAAAAAATGCTATGGCTATAAAATCTATGGATTATGGAAAAAGACTTTTTGTATTAAATGACAAAATAAGACAAGACTTAGCTTTAAAAGAATTGACACGGGGAATTGATGAGAGTGATAATTCGGACTATTATTATGAACATCTACCAAATTATACAGCTGATAATGCCAATGAAACAATAATTGGTTCATTAAAACAACAATCTGTTAATGAGTCTTATGGGCAATACACAACAATTCCAGCCAAAGAATATAATGAATTATATATGAGTCATATTTTAGCTCAAATTTATCAAAATGGTAAACAAGGAAATGCGTATTGGAAAAACTTTTATGATTATCCTGAGTTACAACATTTGATGAATCATAAAATAGGTGATAATGATACTGGGAGAAAAATATGTTCACAGTACTATAATGATTTTGATGCAGAATACTGTTGGCATGAGGTAATTATTCCACCAAATGAAGCTTGGAATATAGCTAGCCTACCAAAAGATGTAGATAGGAAGATTCCTATGCCAGGCACTGTTATAATTATCGAATCTCCAAATGCATCATATGCACAATCAAGGGGTGGTAAAATAAAACCAGGAAATTCATCATTAAATAGTAATATTGTTAATAAAAAAACACCTAGTGCATCTAATAAAAGTAATCAAATGATAGTTGGTGAAGATGAATTTCCACCTGTTCTATACGCTGATTCTATTGCTGAATATTTTGATTACAAGGTTAGAATTGAAGATGCTGAATATGAATATAATCTTGAACCAATCGATATACCATATACATTGAATTTAACTATTCATGGAATAGCTGGAATACTACCAACAAATGCTATCAATGTAGATTATTTACCAAAAAATTATAAAGATAGGGTTTACTTTGTTATTACTAAAGTTAAACAAACTATCAATGCTGGTAAATGGGAAACGGAATTGGAATGTGCTATGAGATATAGATCAAATCAAGAATGGAAACATATTGATTGGTACAGACCAAAAATTCAAATGAATAAATCTGTTTTAGAATCATTAGGATTTAAAAAACAAGATATAGAAAATATTTATGCATTACCATTAGAATGGTGGACTGTATATCCAGGTTTTTCTGGTAATGTTCAAGCTGAAGGCTTTTGGGATAAACGAAAAGTTTGTACTGGTCCACAAGATACTAGTTGTGGATATAAAAAACATCCAAGTTCCCCACCTGGGGAAGCCTTAATGGTTGCTGGTAATTGTACATTTGATACACACAACGCTGTATGGTATTGTACTTGGAGAGAAGGTTGGGATGCCGAACCAGCCCCACCAAGTGGACAAACTGGAAACACAGCTGTTGAGGGTGGTGGAGAAGAAGAACTTCCACCTACATAAAAAAAAACGTTTGTTTTATTCATAAAAATGTTATATATTGAGGTACGATGTATATTGTTATACCTATATTTAAAGATCCAAACTTACATCCA
>MDSZ01035994.1_pt1 | contig 16790 bp, 25 predicted proteins | sample 811201 | NCBI WGS metagenome assembly MDSZ01 (sample SAMN05326647, study PRJNA326480) | marine metagenome | isolation source: seawater | place: Indian Ocean: North | collected 2010
ATCCTTACCGGACTGCACAGCTAGAAGACGATGATCGGGGTCCCGCCGTAGAGTTAGTCCCCTGCCCTCGACCGCCAAAGGTTGGTAGCTCTGCAGAGTTTTTATCCCTCTGCGAGACGCCCCTAACCAACCGCGTACACCCGGCTTGGACTGTTTACCTGACTGTAGGGCTGCTATGAAGTCACGTCGCCGCTTAGGATCGAGTGCCGTTCCATAGATCCTGGCCAGGTTTTTAGACCTGGACATTGATATTTGCTGCTTTGTGTTCTTCTTGTATCCCCGCGCGATGGGGTGATCCGGGCCAAGCAGTTTAACGACCTCATGGACAGCGCCCGTACCGCCTCGTGATGTCCGAAGCCCTTCTCGCAGGATCTTCTCCTCCACAGCACTTGGAGCTCCATGATAGTACGTTCCGCCCCAAGATAGCTTCTCCATTTCGGATACGAATGCATTTACTGTAGCTTGATTCATCTAAACCTCTATGTGGGCGAAAATAGTTTACCTCAAGTGGGCCCTCCCCTTACGGGGAGGACTTTTTACTTGAGGAGAAACTGGCTGCATGAGCATCTAACTCTTCAGCTATCGTAGGATGTTCTACTATACGTAGCAGATCTTCCCAGGTGAGGCCTACTTCCTCCATGGTCTTACTACTGCCTATAAATATACCATCTCTCTGTACTCTGACTGTCCCGTCTGTGGGGCCAGAGTGGGTATGCACTTCCGTAGGGATTATCAATAGCTCGCTTTTCCCAGGCGTCATATCCATGTCCATCCTACCTTTCTTGCCCATCTCGGGATGATGTTAACCCAGCCACAAGTGGCGTCTGACTTACCGTCTATCTCGAGGAGCGCTACAGAGCCCCCGGGACCTATTAAGTTGGCTTTCCAGGCATGCTCAAAGCGATGTGAGTTAGGAGGGCCGGCAGACTCAAATCCGTCTACTGACCACTGCCAAGATGTTCCGGGCATCTTACCGAGCAGCTTCCTCATTCCCCATTCTACAAGAAACGTCCGTACTATTTGGGCAATTGTAAAGCAGGTAATCACCTCATCCATAGTTATTCTGAGGGGCTGACTTTCCAACCTCTTGCTAGATATAGACCGGCCTACTCTCTTACTGTAGTTATCTTTAGGGGAGCAAAAGGATACGCCGCACATAGCTGCCCTGGATTTTGGCTCTAGTCGGTACGCAATAGTAATCCCCCCTCTAGGGCTCCACCCGTCTCTATCGGGCTGTCTTATGTGCATAAACTTTGTCATATGCGCTCCACAGGTACTTGAAGGTAGACCAGGTCTTCTAGAGCGGGAAACTGCTCTAAGTAAGGTGGCCCAAAATAGATGTCTAGGTGGTGTTCTCCATGAGGCACGTGGCTTACGCGTATGGCTTCAGCTAAGACTACATCGTCGTCAGCATCCACCACACGCAGTACTGCTTTTTCTACTGCCTCAGCTGGGTAGTCAGCGTCGACTTCTACCCCTTTAAGAGACCCAGAAAATACGTAGTACTTCATTTACTCTCCGCAAACGTAGCTTTTCGTATCTTCTCTGTCCTCTTTGTCGTGATGCCTCGGAGGTAGCCCTTCTCTAGCCGGATGAAGTCTTCTTCCGTAGTTAGGTCTGCCTTTATGAGTATTGCTTTAATAGCGTTCATCCGGGCTACCACTTTCCACAACTGTTCCGGTGAAGGAGGAGTTCCCTCTAAAAGGTGGGGAATTCCGTGAAACTCTGTAGCTTTTCCCATTGGTGTTCTCCTTATTTGGGTATCTAGGGCTTACTCGTTTGTTCCAAGAACCCATTATTTTGTATTCTGCGTATCTCCTCAGTGCGTACACACCGACTACCGTTACTACGACTATTCCAAGAGCGGCATCGATTGTGTAGAACACTGGAGCGAAGATACGACCTCGTATGGACGGTTTAGTCTTCATCGTAAGCCCTCAGCTTTTCTAGAGCTTTGCTTACCCCCATCGATTCGACAGATCGTAAGAGCTCTTCTACTTGAGAGATATCGCCATCGCCGTACTTTACGATACTGTCTACGGTATCTACAGTTAGCCTGGCACTATCTTCTGAAATGCTGAGAGGTTTATCTATAAGGATGGAGTTTTTCAGGGTATCCCAACCGTCTTCCCAACTCTTATAGACGCCCGAAGCGTATGTACCGCACAGCGACTCTCTTATGCGGGTTTTCGGAGAGCTATCATCATCAATACCGTCAATGATTCTATCGATCATGCCGCGTATTCTAAAGCTGGTAGATGAGTCCGAAAAAGACTCATCTACCAGATTAGCTGTAGCGCACAAGAATCGATCTAGTGAGGACGGAGTAAGGTCCAAAGCCATTGCGGTTACTGCGTGATGAAACTCATCTACGCTTAAGGCTTTCACTTGATCTTTCTTGTCCATCATTTTGACTCAGCCACTGGATGATGCCACTGAACGGACTTTGTCAGCGCAGAGAGCTTTACACTTCTGTTTAGAAGCTCTCTAGCATTCGCTTTCTGTCCAATAGCCCAAGTACCGGCATTGTAGAGTCCCCAAAGATTGTTCTCTCCCTTGAAGTCTTCTGGTGGCTCCTTCCAGTGATCCATAGCCACGTTAAACATAGTTTTGGTTAGGATATTTTCGTACCTTGCTAGTCCTAGCAACTCACCCCCACGCGGCCCACTTATCTCGTGGTCTTTCCAAGTATCGATCTGTACGAGGTTGCTGTCATATCGAGACTTGGCAGATGCCATGACGGTTTCTACGTGCTTGAGGAAGTCTTTCCATACGTTGGGAGTGTGTCGGCGAACCTTGCAGATATCCCCGTCGAAAATCTCCAGATTGGAGCAGGCTTTTGCAGAGGGTCCGCTGGCGATTGCAGCTGAGGCCTGCTTCCCGTAACTGTTTCTAAACAGTACCGTAAGCGGAAGCTCAGGGCGCTCGGTTACGAATCGTAGCATCCCAAGCATGACTTGGTCCTTGTGAGATAGGATGTACTTCTCGTCCAGCATAGGCATGTTGAGTCGAGATTCTGCTGCCTCCTTGATCGTATCGATCATCCGTTTATTTGCTACGGGCTCGTAGCTTCTTGTCCGTTTTGGTAATGGGATAGAACACGCATCAATATAAGTTGCGTACCTATCATCTCCGGTTTTTGATCCTGCTATTATCGACATCTGATTTCTCCTTGTGGGTTTGTGTTGTCAAAGACTGTGGGAATGCCATCAAAGTCCAACACTACGGTTGGTGGCATTGTTGGGTCTAGATCTTGGCGTATGCTCCCCTCCAGCTCTGGAGGAAGTGTGTACGCTACGCATTGCCCGCTCTCTAGACCTAGGGCAATGTCGGCTTTCTCTACTACTTGCCTTTTCTCTCGATAAGGACTTCTCCATACGACGACGGCATCGTCATTCGGCATTAGCACTAGGATCCACAGCACATCGTCATCTGCGTCCATAAACGCATCTTCGGGGTCATCGTGACCCGACATTACTATGCCTCTTAGGTTGTCTGAGTATGCTGCCCACTCTCCTGCACCTGAGTACACGAAGTTGCTATTGAGGTCTCTTACTTCCTCATAAGTAATGAGCGTATTCTTCCGTTCGTTGTGCTGAAGAATGGCATTGTCTGCCGCGTAACGAAGCGTCTCAGCTAGCGGACCGTCGCTTCCTTTCTCTGCCTCGCTAACTACCTGAAGCAGGTGATATATACCACTCCAGTGCTTAAAGACACTAGCCTCCATGGGAAGTAGTCTGTGACTCATCCAGTCTAGTAGTGCTGGAGTCACTGGATACACTGATCTGCGTGGCAGCTGATAGTGTTCCTGGGACAAATCCAATTTCATGTTCTATCTCCTCTATAATTTCATCATCTGTAGGGTTTGCATCTCTCCAAAAGTGAGAGCATCGTGCTGACTCTGCCGCTATTTCAAGCAGTTCCCGTTCCATCCTTTCCGGCAGTACGTATGTAGGCGTTATGCCTTCCTTAGTGGCATTGGCCGCCTCTACGTCTGCAGCTTCTTTGGTGTTGTTTATTCCTTCTCTAAGCGCTACTTCTCCCGACCGTATTACGGTTACTGTTCCCCCATAGCAGTTTGGGTCTTTCATCAGAATGAGGTCGCCTTCCAAGTGCTCGATCAGAAGGAAAGGGTCCCAGTCTATCTCTCTAAGGAAGTCTGGAGTTAGGCAAGGAAAGTGTCCCGTAAAGAACACTGTCCAACTACTCGTTTCGTGCATCCAGTCCGTGTATTGGTACAGCAGCCCCTCTTCGCAAGCTTCTTCCCATGAGGGCACTGCGTGGAGATCTTCTGAGACTTGTTCGACTCTCTGATTAAATACTTCTTTAGCTTGGTACTCTGTGTATACTCCGCTTCTCCACGACTTTACCGCTTCGAAAAGCGGGTCCAATACTTGAGCTGCGAATAGATCTGAGTCTGATATTTGGTTTAAGTTCGTATCACACTGCAGGAGCTCACGTAGAGGACCAGACAGTGGATAAACGCCGTAAGCGTACATGGTTCCTCCTGTGTATTGTTCGAGGTTCTTATGCGAGAAGAAACTCGAATAATGCACAGTAGAAATAGGCGTATTTTCTCGCATAAGTGGAATGACCCCAAGAAAGGTCATTCTAAAAAACCCCAACGCCGCGAGAGGCATTATGAACGTCAAACGTAAAGTAAAAGGAGATTCTAATGAAAATACTGAGGGCAGAAGAAGCTGTAATGGACATCGAAAGCTGTCGAAGAAAATGAAGAAGCGCCAAGCCCAGGCGCGAAAGAAGGCCAGGCTATCTGGTAGAGAGTTTGTCTCTTACCAGCAACGCCAGCCTAATCCTGAAGTCGGTGAGGCTGCTGCAGCTGCGGGTATGGGCCGTGCCCAGTACGTAGCTCGTAAAAGCTTTCATCAAGGAGGGAGCACTACTCGTAAGAGCGTCAGTCCTCAGATTGTGTATACGTCGATGGTCGATATGGCCGAGGCAGTGTCTACGCAAATCAGAGAGCGGGAAGAGGCGCGTTATCGAGAAGTCGAAGAATTTAGTCGCCGTCATCGTAGGCGAGGAAGGTCCGGCTTACGCGGGTTGTTCCGGTTACCCGTATAGTGTCCTGAGTAAGCTCCACCCCGAAAGGGGTGGGGCTATACCTATAGCTGTTTTTTCGATTACCCTTAGATTATGTACGCAGTAGTTAGTTTATTACGGAGGTCTGCGATCTCCATCATATACATCCGAAAGGGTTTAGTGACCCCCGAAGGGATACCTATAGAAAGAGCGAACGAAGTGTTCAACGTATCAAGCATGTCTTGGGATCAGGAAAAGACTTTTGTACCTATGTTTGAGTTGGCCGCAGAAGGGGCGACTTCAGAAGAAGCAGCGCAGCTACTCGTTCTAAAGGAGAACCAAATATTTCGTAAGTCCGCTCTAGAGAGTAAGCACTTCACTCTTTTGCTTGGACCAGAGAGCGAAAAAGAAGTTGGGGGGAAGATTGTTAGATACTCTCGAATAGGTGTAGTGAGGGGCGTTCTTAGGAATAAGTCCCGAGAACTGCCCCTCACTAATATGAAAGCTAGTGGCCAGAATAAGGCTCGCTATAAGCGAAAGCTACCTAAAGGCGTAGTATCAGAGAGTAGATAGTTATCTATTACGGAGATGCTTTAGGAACTGCTGAGTAATAAAGCTAAAACTATCTGCGTATATCTCTGAGGTACGGATCTTTTTCCAGTTTCGGTGTCCGAACATTTTGTCCATATCTTTCGGTGCAGGAGTGTAGTCTCCGGCCATAAAGCACCATGTGTTGATATTTCGTCTCCGCAACTCCCCTACCGCATCCTTAGTCCAGTTAATAAGGCTGTCGGTACCCATCGCATCATTTTTGTCTTTTAGGTAGTACACGGGAAAACCGTCAGACAGAACAAACAGATGCTGGTCTCCAACACAGCTAGCCATAGAGTTTCCAGCTACCTGTATAGCGTGAGATAAAGGAGTTATTCCGCTTACCTTGCTTTTCGGAGAGATAAGACCCGGTGTGTTGGGCGGATATCTATATATCTGCACAGACCCCTTTTTCAGGCTGTTAAATCCCAGTACCCTTAGATTTACGAAGGGGAAATCCATGGCTTTCTGCAGAACAGCTACTAGCTTCTCTACCATCCCAAAATCTCCTGTCATAGATCCAGACATATCCGCTAGGATTGTCATGTTGAACCCTCGTGCGGGCGCTGTGGATGTATGACAGGGTATAGGCGCACCAGTAATCTTTTTCTGTATGTACTTGTGCGTAATCAGCCTAGGGCCTGCGTGAGATGGGACATTTTCGACAGTGCCCAGTATTCTCCTGAAGAAAGTCTTATATCGGTCAGCTGCGAATAGATCTTCCGCGTCTAGGATAGTGGGACGTACATCCTTCCTGCGGATATCTACTATATCCACCTCAGACTTAACGGATCTCCTCAACCTATCGGATTCCGTGTATTGGGTTCCTTTGGACTGAAGTTTTAGGTTCATCGCTTGGGCCAGGTAGTCAGCTGCCGCGATAGCATCCTTGCTTTCTTTAGACACAAAAGCGTCTACGGCATCCTCATCTTCAGTATCTACTTTCATTAGTTTAGATGCTGTAGCTTGCTTATCTGGAGACCTTTTCTCCGCTTCGGACACGGCGTTATTGAAATCGAACCCTGCGTTATCATCCTCAAACTTATCCCCTGGTTTTCTTCCCTGGGAAAGCTGATTTAGCGCAGATAACTGGCTCTCTTGAGAGGGTTCTGTATCCCCTTCTCTGCTTTCGCTGTCTTCATCCTCAGAATCTTCTATAAGCTTCTGGATTATCTTCTCAACCAGACTCTTAAGTAGTACTAACGATGCTTCGAAAGTAGTGAAATGTACTGCGTCCTTAGCTTTAAGGATATCTTTCTTGAACTCTCCCCATCGGGTACTTTCCACGTCTTGGTCTAAGCACAATAAGATTGCGTAAGTAAAGAGGTGGTCGATGTCGTCTCCCACTTCTTTTTTCGCTTTAGCGGCCATATCCGGCCCGACTGACCCATAATACCAATCAGTCATGTCTCTCCCGTCGCCGGGAAAGAGCATTCCCCATAGGGAGTTCACTCGGACGTCGTCAAATATGTTTACTAGGAAGCACATATCTGACTTGAGCTGCTCTCTGGACCAGGTGGCTAGCTTTCCTCCTTTGTCATACTTGGAGATCAGCTTGTCTACAAATACTGAGCGTAGGGCTGCGTCACTCTTAAAGTAGATGTGACTCAGCTCATGCTTAGTAGCTATACGCCTATTGGGGTGCATTTTGGGCAGGAAGATATTCTTACCGTCTGTACTGGCCGAGCTTATACCTGTTCTAGGCCCCCCAGCTATTAGCTTGAGGGGCTTATCTAGAAGTTCGGCAGAGATGGCGACCAGGTCATAGCAAACGCCTATATCCCTTAAGTACTCTTTATAGGCGGGTTTGTAGTTTCCGTCCTCATCTATAGGGGGCCACATATTATTCCAAGACTGTCTCTTGGCATTAGCGCGTGGCTTTGGTGTGCGATTAGACAATTCTCACCTCCCTACGCACAACACTCTTTACGTTCGTAAGGAGCTGCGCGTCCACCCGATCAGCGATGGTATCCCTCTGGGAACTCTCGTAGTTGTTTGTAAGGCACAGAGCTGGAACCTCTAGGCTCCATGCCAGCTTCTTCGCAGATTGTAAGAAGGTAACCAAGTCTCGAGTACTGAGGTGGTAATCAAACTCACTAGTCCTGGACTGAGCGGCTATCATAGTAAGCTGGTCGATAAGCTCCGCCGGCGCGTCTGGGCATACCGCTTTAAGGATCTCTGCTTCTCTTTCCTGCTCCGGCCACTCTAGCCTAAACTCTTGGAACCTAGATCTAAGGTCTTGATTAAGCTCATAAGTACCTTGGTACCTACTAGGGTTCATCGTAGCAATCGTAATCAGCTTTGCTTCCGAGTTTAGAGTGTACCGCTTACTTATTTCTTCGATAGTGATTCCTCGAGTCCAGTCGAGTGGGCCGTTGAGTACTCCCTGAGCCCCGGGCCGTAGGCGCGAGATTTCTTCTAGGTTTAGAATACATACTCCGGTTTTGTTAGCTAGCTCAATAGCCGCAGGTATTGGTCCGAGTACAAAGGGGGTATGATCTCCTACCATCATCGACAGACCAACAAGGTTGTACCGTTCGGTACTCTCATTGCAGTTGACGGTGATCATTGGCACCGGTGACTGGCCCCCAAGAGCCTGCTCTAGCTCTTCCCTAAACGTTGCCACGAGCAAAGTTTTACCGAGTCCGTGGTCTCCGTTTAGTAGGATGTTTGGGATTTTCTCGTATAGCTTCCCATCTTTATGGGTAAGGGATAATGCGTGTTTTAGGACAGAGTGTACGTCTACGTACTTGCTGCCTAGAACGTCTTTTGGGACGTAGTTACTTACATCCGGCCCGATTATCGGGACATTCTGCTGGTTCATTACTTTCTCCTTCCGCCGTGTTTTTAGCGGTCGAAGATCTTATGCGGGAGAATACCGGGCATTTGAGTAACTTACCCTTACTTATGGCAGATCTGTTTGCCACGTATATTTCCGCAGGAGTTGCAGATCCGGTGCAGTCTGCTTCCGTAGGGTTTAGAAATCTACAGTTACTGGGACTGAATTCACACGAAGTGCAGTGATCTAGTAAGAAGTTGCCCCAGTTGGGCAGCACTCTAGAGGCTCTTATGTGTAGCTGCGCAAGTACCTCCGCGTAGGAGGGATTGGTCCCGTTGACCTCTTGCATAAACTCTTTAAGTATTTCGGACACCACATAAGGGGTGGTAACTATGGGCAAATCTATCATATCCTTACCTTGACACGTTGGGCGGGTTATCTTAACTTAACGCCACTTGGAGGTGTATGGTGAAGTTCGGAAAATTATATAGAACCGAAAACCTAGACAGAAAGTCCGGCGCCAATCATTCTTACTGGCGTATCCTAATTAAGAGCGAAGAAGGTAAGTACGAAACCCTTCTTATTACAGATCATGAGCTAAAGAGATGTCGGGACAGAGCGAAAAAGAATCCGGAAGATCTTCTGGTAGTGTCGTGGTGGGGCAGAATAAAGGCTCTCTTTGTTTCTTAGACAAGCAGAGAGAGTGCGGCCCAGACTGTAAGGCATTTACTCTTAAGGAGGAGTGTCGCGTACTAAAGGATTTCAGAGCTATATCTCATAGTTTAAGGACAGCTGCATCATGGATAACAAGAGGGACGACTCCGAAGGTACCATGACCTTATCTGCAGTTTGTGCCTTAGTAGGAGTATCTCCTAGGCAGGTTCAGTATCTTAGGGAGGTAGGTGTAGTAACTCCGGCTGTTGTCTCCGCAGGAAGGGGCACTTCTTGTATGTATTCAATGGCAGACGCTGTTCGTATTCACATAGCGGCCGTCGAGCTGAGCGGTATGGAGTACGAAAAAAGAAAGGAGATATTGGATGCTTTAGCCTCCGGCGTAGACCCCATCTATTTGAGCGATTATTGCTCTATTTCAGTAGAAGAAAATAAAATACGCGAGGAGCTCTCTGGCCGAAAGGTTGACTAACCCTGTAAAGTTCGCTATTTAGAGCGTGGAGGTGAGTTATGGTCAGCGCCCTCACCCCGGTCAGTGTGCGCCCCGCCCTTCATGTGTAATTCTAGGCGGGGCGCCGCTGGCTACTATTTAAAGTGGTTAACGATATCTTCAGCAGTTTGGCCTGCTAATTGACGGGGCGTAACTCCGCCAAGTTTTGTTACCTCGTCCTGCCACCTGTCTACCCTGAGGTTTCCAACCTCTACCATAGTTTTAGGGATTTTTCTTCCCCCTACTCCCTCTACCGTAGGTAGGTGCGGGCACCCAGTATTTAGGCACGTCGTATTGCCGCACATAGGGTTTGCTATGCGCTCGTCATACTCATCCATCTTGTACCCATACTCTTTTAGATCTACCGCGCATCGGTTGCAGTAGAACTTCCAGCCTTGGTTTACTAGATCTTCTTCCGAGACGCCTTTAGCCTTAGCCTCTGATAAAGGGATCATCTCTTCATTAAACCTTTGGACCATGTATCCCTGAACACACCACTGTCGGGTGCCGCAAGTAGCGCAAGTACCTACCTCTCTTTTCGTGTCCACCATAAGTCTAGGGTCGAGGAGCTTACCGCTATCTTCCCAAGCACTTACGTAGGCGGCCTTGAAGTCTTGTACGCAACCAAAGAGCTCCTCTAGTTCGTAGATCCAATCTTTCCCGTACTGAGATAAAACCCACATAAAAGTAGCCCATACGATGATTTCCGATAGGTCAACCTCTCCATCGACCGTCTGCACAACTGGAGTCGGCGGCGCTTCAAAGTTTTCTAGGTAGGAGCGTATAAACGGGAGAATGTCCCTTCGCTCTTCGTCGGTGAGACCTGGCTGGTTCCACCTCTCTTGAAAAGCATTACGCTCTAAGTTCTCTTTGAATACTAGGAGTTTGTCTGGATCAAACTCATACAGTCCATCGTAGTTGTGTACTCTCTCATATTGCTCATTGGTTCTTTCGACATCGGTGTATTCGAAGAACCACCACATCGCTATCTTGAGCCAATCAAGTGTGGCAACGATAGATAGGGGAATCCACTTATCGTTAAGTTTACATACTTCTATGTGGTGAAACTCTTCCAAGAAGTCGCACACGTATGCGTGCACTCCTGGGTCGGGCATCCAGTCAGGTACCTTGCCACTCAGTCCCGACTGCCTAGGGCTAATACTTTGCATATCATCTCCATTGCGTAGTAAGTTTAGTCAACTTACTTATACGGAAAACTTACCTAAACTTGCTTACTCGTTTGACAGGTTTAGCGGATTGTTGTAGACCTGTTCTATGGAAAATGAACAACGAAAACTTCTTACTGTCGGTGATGCCGCGAGATTTCTCGGCGTATCGGAGAGCACTGTCCGTCGATGGGACAAAGAGGGGAAAGTTAAATCTGTCCGCACATTGGGCGGTCACCGACGATTTTTAGAGACGGACTTAAGGGTCCTTTACAACAAGCAAGAGCAGAACGGCATTACTTTTTAGGAGATACCATGCCAGATATTCCAGAAGGCGTAAGCGCAATTGGCGAAACGGGGGCACGCAGTCCTGTAGAGTCTTCCTCAGTAAAGAAGAAGAGGCGTAGAGGGGACGTAATCGCAGACCCATCTAAGGGACGGAGAGTAGATCCGAACCTCCCTCCTCCCGGCACCATGCGTAACAGAGTAGACATCATTGAGATGCCTATTGAAAACGCAAGATCTACAAGGTACGTCGCGGAGTACCAGTCTTGTGATGGCAACAGCTACTCATTCAGAACTCACAATAGTCGAGGAGAAGCTGATCCGAGGAGAGAGACGCTCTGTCTATTTCTCGCTATCCGTGAAATAACTTTGGGCGGCACCGCTCTTCCTGTGTTCGATGCGTTTAAGCTGAAGATCGACGATATGGACGGAAAGCAAGTATTCCCGGTCCTAGATGTCACTGAAATAACCCCTGACGGTGTGCCCTTTACCTTGGGAGAGTAGTTATGGCTGAGTTCGAGAAACTGAAGATTACTGTATCGAACGGAGATGAGAGTGATGAGTATGAAGCAGATCAAGCAGTAATGGTTTTGATAAACTGGAAGGGTCCAGGAGAGCTAACTACCAGCCTAGTTTCTAACTCAGACAAAACCTCTACCTATGCGCACGCTATTCGTGCTTGCGCATCGCACTTAGAGGATAACGAGCTTTCCGAAAGCGGAACGCTGATGGGTAGCGTAGTTAATAAGGCTCTCGGCTCCGTACTAGAGGCTGTGGACGCTGCTGCTAGTGCTACCTCGGGGGAGTGATGCTACAAGTAACTCTAGATACTGACTCTATAGCTACTTCGGCCGAGACTGCCGCCACCTCAGCTGTGGGGTGGTGGGAGTCTCTCCTAAAGAAAAATGCAGTGAGTCGGGCTAGGGATAACTTCTTTTCCCCCTCGGAAATACCGGACACCTGCGCCTCTTGTGGCGCAGATCCGGTTCATTTCACTCTCTTAGACCGCGGCCGCGTCTGGAGAGTTTGCCGTAAGTGTGGCGGTGCGGTCGGAACATTATGAGCTTCATAGACGACGTAAGCTCGCCTATGAATATCCACGCTACGCTACGTCACGTTAGGTGCCGTGTGTGCGATGATGTATTTAAGCTTTCTCATGAGAGATTGGGAAAAGCTTTAGACGAAAACTCTTTTACGTGTAGTAACTGCGCAGGGAAAGACTATGAGCAGCAGCCTTCCAGGACAAAAAGCAAAGCTAGTAAACATCTTTGACAACGTCATGTCTGACAGCCTTTCGACGCTGTATACGATTGAGCTGGCGCTGATGAAATCCCCTAAAAAGAATGTAAAGTGCGGAGCTATTGTAGTATTTCGCCTAAATGACATCGACCCCCTTGAGTGGAAACCGGGGGCGGACGCTAAGGAAGTATTCGAAGCCCAACAAGCTATGAACGAAATGACGGACTGTATGTACCGAGACCCGGAGTATTTCCGTCAAAGCGAGAACAGGTGGTTGCCTTGGGCCGTAACTAGAGTAATGCAGCTGTTTGATGAGCTAGGCACGAATGCGGACATAGTTATTAAATGCCCAAAACTTCGTATACGCCAAAAGATTACGCGCGCTGACATACTCAACGGCAGGCAGGATTTGCGTAAGCTCTTTTGGACAGCTTGGGACATAGATAAGCTGCTAGACCGTAACTATAAGTATGATCCGTGGTCTAAGGAAATTAGGCGGGGAGAGATTAGCGCGGACTTTATAAAGAGTAGAAAATGAAGTTACTAGAGGCAATCGCGGCTGTGCAAGAGCAGAGCCAAGTCGTCTTAATCTATGAAGAACTCTTAGATTACGCAGAGAGAATGCGCTCTTCGGACGTAGACCTTCCTCTACCTGAAGGGACTATATTATCTGAGAGTGCTATACAATATGTAGTGCAGAGCATCACTGAAGCAGTTGAAGCTAAAAAAGGCGAAATAAAGAAGCTGGAGGATATGGAAGTTGGAACAAAAAGAAGATCGAGAAGTGCGGGTACTAAGCCTAAAACAAGGACTAAAAGGAAAGCAGCTAGTAAATGAGGTCATCTCTCCCGAGGTAGATAACTTCAACGCCTGGTTCCATGGAACGTCCGGTACCCCCCTTACTAGAATGGAAAAAGAGGTCCTAACATCATACCTTTATCAAAAACTTACTGATACTTTATAGTGTCTGCCGTGATAGTCTTGCTCGGCGACGCCTTAAGAGTAGTTGTTGAGTATGACAAAGACGTTACCCTAGACAAGATTTTGGGTTGAGTTGATCGGAGACATGATGAGTAAAGATATTGGACAGATCGAGCCTGCTATCCGCAGTTTGATAGAGTTATTAGTAGATTCGCCCGAAAAGGTCAGAATTGATTCTACTATTACGGAACACTCTGCGGTGTTTGATATACACGTATCGGACGAGGACGTAGGCAAAGTGCTGGGTAAGAAGGGAGTCCATGCTCACGCGCTTAGGACACTATTCGGCGCTATATACGGTAAACTAGGTAAGAGACTTCATTTGCAGGTAGTTGATCCTAGGAGAGTCTAATGTCTAATGGGTATCCTCCCGGGTACGATCCCATGATGGACCCGACATTGAGCGCGGGCGGTGGGATGTACCAGATGGGTATGGATCCCACGGCAGGTCCTCAGCTAGCTCCGGCACCCGTATCTGCGTATGATAGGGGTGGCGCAATAGCCCAAGGCATGGGTACAAGCATAGAGTTTGGAACTAATGCCTACTTTGCCGGGGCGATGATAGCCGCCCCTATGATGGCTGCGTCTGCACGACCTGGAATAGCCGCCGCAGGAAGGATGTGGGGTGCCACGGACCCCTTTAAGCACGCTTTCCGCTGGGGTGGAGCGGCTGGTAGGGCTGGCTGGGCAGGCACTTCGGGTTTGGGCAGAATGGGAGCTTCTATAGGACAGTGGGGTGCTAGCGGCGGTGCTATGAGAGGTATGAGCTCTTTAGCTCTCCGTGGTGGTCTTGCGGGAACTAGGATGGCTATAGCAGGCGGCATGGCTGCGACGGGAGCCCTTGCCCCAGTTGCTGCGGGTATGGTCGCTATGGAAGCAGGTATACAGGCAGGTACGGCTATGTACGCTGGCGCAGCTAACGCTAGTATGGGCGAGGCAACATTAGCCTCAGCTGCTCCTCGGTCTATGCAATTTTCTGCGCAAGATGCCAGGTCCTTCGGCCACGGAACCATGCCCGGGATGGCTAAAGGCATGGGCATAGATATGGAAGGTCTGCAGCAAGTTACTCAAATGCTGGGGAATCAAGGAACTTTTACTGGGGCTAGAGATCTTCAAGAGTTCTCGCAGAAACTTCGGGGGGCCTTAACTGAGCTAAAGGAGGTCGCTAGAGTTACTGGGCAAGCGCTGGACGAGGCTGCCCAAACTGCTCAAGCGCTAAAATCCACAGGATTTAGAGGCCAAGATTTAGTTCGTGGGGCAGGACTACTTCAGGGTAGAGCCACGGCAAGCGGGATGACTGCTAGCCAGCTTGGGCAACACGGGATGATGGGTGCAGAGGCTGGTAGGGCACTTGGTCTTAATAGAGAGATGATGTTCGATATGTACTCTAAAGGAGCTGCATCAATGCAGCATGGGTACGAACAAGGAACAATCAGTAAGGATCTAGTGGACTTCTTCGGAGGGACTGAGCAGTCTGCCATGATGACAAATACTGCAGTTATGCAGAGGATGATGGGCAGCCGAGTTCAGGGCCTTATTATGGGGTTTGGGGAACTAGATACGAAAGATCGTCGGAACCTTAAAGTAGATCCATACTGGATGCAGAGAGTCGTTAGTGGCAACTACACGGAGAAAGATCTTGCTCGAGTAACTCCTGAGATGATTAACGCAGCTATGAGCGAGAACGTGCGACATCAGTTCGCGCCATACGCTCAGGCATCAATGATTAACTACGCCATGAGGGCGGGCGGAGGAGATCAAGAGCTGGCGACAATGAGGATGGGCGAAATGTTTGGCTTAAGTCGTCAACAGTCTGAGCTCATTATGCAGCAAGGCTTAAATAATAGGCATATGCAAGCTGCGGCTAGCCATGCTTCAGGTATGCAGCAAGCGCAGTCCATGCGAGATCAGTTCTCACAAAGGGACGTCGGTTTCTGGACAAATCAGTGGCGCAGTTCCGGGTTAGGGTCTCTGGCTCACGGAGCCCGCACCGGGCTGGAGGGCATGGGTAAAGGTATCGCGGACTGGTTTGCGGGAGATCCCGATAGTATGGGCGGGCGCTGGTTCTTTCAGCATGAGTTGGACACCCCCATAAAGATTACTCAGGCGTCTATCGCAGAGGCCAGAAACGTAAACTTCGATATAAATGAGCAGCAGGCAGCTATGGACCGCTTAGAGTCCCGTACGAGTAACCTGAGAAGCTCTAAGAGAACTAGGGATTTCTACCGTGACCGGCCCGGCTTGGTGCCGGACTTATGGCAAGATTGGTTTGAGGGTGACGAGAAGTACTATACCGACATGGGTACTATGTTCTTCGGTAAAGGCAGTATGGGGCGGACCTACGGGGCAGAGTCAATGCGCGGTATGTCCGGGAGCGCTCTAGAGGGTAGGGATTTCCTTAGAGGTGAGCGCGGTATTACTGGGGATGACGTGTTTATGTCTCGAGAGCTGTATGAGGCGATAGGTAGAGGACAGAGAGAGGGAGCAGGTATCTGGGCAGGCGGCAAGGCTGGTGCGCGCCAAGCAGCTATCGGAGGCCTACAGGATTATAGAGCCCTCTTTGGAACAGGTGGAAACCTCGATTCTGCGGCCCAGAGCGACATAATTAAGTACGGTAAAGCTCAGGGACTTATTAGCGGCGAAGGCGACTTAACTAAGGAAGAAAGAGTGAGGATGGTCATGGCATCCGATCTTCTTATGGGTCAAGGCGCAACGGCCATGTTTAAGGGCTTCGGGATCAACAAAAGAGATCTTGATGCAAGTGGCCAGAAGTTAGATGACTGGTATTCGGGGCTCAGTACTAACGATAAGGCAGCATTCGCTAGTCGGGTAGATCAAATGCTAGTAGAAGCCGCAGGCAGCGACCCGAGCATAAACCTGCAGACCTTAGTGGGGCTTTCTGGAGATACCGGCGCTATTGGCCACTTTGCAGACCTACGAGGTACTAACGCAGTAATAAGGAGTGAGGCGAATAGACACTCTAAAGCGTTAGGTATTGACGACGATAAATGGGCTAAGGCCATCGCCTCAGATGCAGGAGAAAGGGCTGATTTTATAGAAGTATCTAAGTTGATGGTCCGTGGGGGAGATGGGGATATGAGGCTAGCTCTGGCTAAGATAGCTAGCCGGGTCAGCGCAGGCGGCGCTTCTTCAGAGGGGTGGAAAAAACTAGGAGAGAAACTTACGTCTGGAGCACTAAACTCTGGCCATTTCCGAGCTGGTGACGACGGGACTGCCATTACTAAGGATCTGGAACAGGCGGGCCAGGTGCAGTCGTATCTGTCTATGTCTAACCAACAAGTAGAGGCGCTAGGGAGGGGAGTAAGTTCCTGGATTTCTCAAAAGGGAGAGACTGATGATGAGTCTCTAAGAGGCGAAAGGCTCAGACTATTTAAAAACAAGGGGCCAGGGGAGGGCCTTCTAGCTGCTCGAAGATACATGGAAAGTGACGCGGTGAGGCATTGGCAAACCGATGCCGTACGTTCTCTGTATGAGCCCGGTAATTACGCTCTAGAGCGTACAGAGGGGGGCTCGTGGTACGCGCGTG
>MDSZ01020717.1_pt1 | contig 16789 bp, 23 predicted proteins | sample 811201 | NCBI WGS metagenome assembly MDSZ01 (sample SAMN05326647, study PRJNA326480) | marine metagenome | isolation source: seawater | place: Indian Ocean: North | collected 2010
CCTCATCAATAATAACTACTTTATGTTTAGCAGTTTCATTTAGTGATGTAGTAGATGCAAAATCTTTTATCTTGTTTCGTAAGGTATCAATCTGTCTGCCTTCATCAGAACCATTTATGATAATATAGTCTGCACCTAATTCTTCACATAAGGCACGAGCAACAGTAGTTTTACCTGTACCTGCTGTGCCTGATAATAAAAGATTAGGAATTTCTTTTTGTTTTAAAAACTCTAAAAAAGTTTTCTTTAAATCTTGGGATAAAATACAATCCTTTATTACTCTAGGACGATATTTCTCCACCCAAAGGTAGTCTGACATAATATAAACCTCAATTTAATTAAATTTAAAATGTTGAATCTGGTTCTAGTGCAATCCAATATTGAATTGGTTTAGAACGATTAACAAAATGACTTATTTTTTTAGATGAAATAACAACATCATAGTCATCATTAACTAACTTAAAGTTTTCTGCCTTAAAATAACCTGTAAATGTTTTATCTGTTTCTGCAATATCAACTGTATATGCATTAGATGTTTTGTTTTTCTTATCTGTTGCAACCATCTTAATTGTTGTACCATCGCCTATAACAGCAACATCAGGTAAATTAAGTGTGGTTACACCTTTTTGTAATCTTTCAAACATTTCTTTTTTAAATGTGAAAGATACAAAACTATCTGGCATATCTATTGATTTTGTTGGTGCAACTATAACTGACTTATCTGCAAAAAAGTATTTAATTTTTTGTTTTGAATTTTCATCAGCAATCTCTACATTAGAACCACCGTTAAAGTTTAACTTTGGTTTTGTAAATAAATCTACTGACCTTAAAAATTCAGGTAAATCATATATTGCAAATTCTTCATCAAAAGATTCAGTAATATCTGCTTCTGCCAGAATATTTTTCATTGTTGATATGGTAGTAATCTTACTACCTGGATTTACTAAAATGTTCTGATTAATATCAGAAAAATTTTGTAAGATTTTAATTGTATCACTTGATAGATTCATAATAACTCCACTTGTTCATTATTTAAAGTTTAATTATATACCAACCAGCATGTTTTGTCAATGCTGGTTGGTACCTAGTGCTTATTTTATTTTGATTACTTTTGGTTTCTTTTCCTCGGGTACTATTCTTTCAAGGTCAACTCTCAAAAGACCATCTTTTAATGTAGCGTCATTAACAACTACATCATCTGCAAGAGTAAATACTCTCTTAAATGCTCTTTTTGCTATACCTTTATGAAGAATATTATCCTTTGGTTTTTCCGTTGTAGCAACATCTGATGATTTAATTGTTAAAGTCTTTTCTTCAACAACTACCTCAACTTCAGCTTTAGAATATCCTGCCAATGCAACTTCAACACAATGCTGATAATCGCCTGTCTTGACTATGTTGTATGGTGGATAACTCGCTGGTTGATGTTCCAACAATGAATCAAAATGTCTAAAGACATCTTCATAACCAATAGTAAACGGATGTAACGAACTAAATACCGTCATATTTTCCTCCTTTGTTAAGCAAGTTTTATAGAAGTCCCATTATGGCAACTTCTACTACTATTTATACATTATTATACTCTTTTTTTAAAAAAAGTCAAGGATAATATAAAAAAGAATATTACAATATAGAATGGTAATATATTATTTTCTTTTGATAGGATATTAAAATCAGCTGATATTGCTACAATAATAATAGTTATTATATAAGATAGCACAGCTAATGAAATAATTTTATTTATAAATAACATTTTTAGATTCTGAAAATTAAAGCGACGTCCATGTCGCCTGCTAAATGGTGCCAGGGAATCAAACCAGGGCGCCCATTTAACATTATTATTTATCTTCTCATTCTAGCAATATCTTTGGCATGTTCTCTATCAAATATAGGTATGAGATTAGATTTATGCAACATACCAATACCTATTAACTTTCTTTCGCCATCATAAACCATAGGTTCTTTTCTGGCACAAGCGTTTTTAGGTATATTTATTTTTCTAGATTTTGGTTTTGATTTTGTTCTAGTAATAGAACTTGTGTGTGAAATGTAATTTTCTGATTTTCTTTTTTTAAATTTTAAAGTGCCGTGTCTATATTTAATATAGTCTTCAAAACTCATTAACATCAACGGCACTTTCTTATGCTTCCATGATTTTGTATGAAGGCGATAATCTTCCTTCAGTTTCAACATCCTTGCTTTAGTGATTTTTATTTTTCTTTTTTTGGTATTCAAGCTAGTCATGCCTGGAACCAAATGCATACATTTAGGCATACTATATTCCTAAAAATTCTTCGCCTTCTTTTCTTTCTGGAACAACTTCTGATTTATCTAAATATTTAATCTGTCTATGTAAGTCAGCTACTTCTCTTTCTAGAGATTCAACTCCAACAGCAATATCTACGATATTATCATTTAGTCTTTCAAGATAAAAATAACCCCAAAATGCAATGGTCCAAACCAAGAATGTTGTTATTCCTATAAAAATTTCCATAATCTACCTCCAATTATATAATTAACCATTATACAGTATATAAATCTGTTTGTCAAGCACTATTTTAGTCTGGATAACCATCATCTTCTTGACCCCTAATAAGACCAACATATGTACCTTTATCATCATTGTCTATTAAATAATTATCTTTTAATGGTGCTCTTACAATATCATCTTCTGAACATTCTTCACCATATTGGCATTCTAAAATATGACATGGTTCTTTAAATGGATTTTCTGCTTTATGCCATTCACCTTTTTTAAATACAAATCCTTCATCATGTTCATTTCTTTCTACATTATTTACAACACATTTTCCTTTCATGACATACCACATTTCATTTCTTTTATTGTGATATTGATTTGATAATGCTTGACCTGGTTCAATAACTAATTCTTTTACTTTAATTTCTTTTCCTATTGTGTGTACTACTCTATAATAACCCCAATTTCTTTCCGTTTTAGCATTTCTATAATTTTCTAATATCCAACTAGATGAATTTTTTTTGGAATCTCCACCTATACTAAATGCAAATTCTACTGTTTTATCATTTTCATATACTCTTTGTTCTGGAATATTTTCAGATGTTCTATCACCACCATTGCAAAATATAATTTTTTTAATAAACTCACCACTAAAACCATCTTTATACTTATCTTTGACTTTTTCTATTGCATTGCAAGCTGTATTATCATCATCATTAAAAACAATAACATGGTCTACTACTATTAATTCATTTAAAAGAGCATATCTTTCATCTATGGGCATAAATGGTTGTCCTTTCTTTCTAGTTAACCATTTATCAGAATTTAATCCAACTATTAAAATATCTCCTAATTTTGCAGCTGCTTTTAGATAAGCAATATGTCCTGAATGTAAAGGGTCGAAACCACCGGTTACTAGTGCAATTTTTTTTGGAGATATTTCATTCATTATTGTTTTTGAAATATAAAGGTAGGTTCGTATTTTCTTCCACTAGGAAAATCTTTTGTTTCTTCTCTTTTTTGGTTGGCGTCTTTCTGTTGTGTAGATAAAGATAACCACCAAGTATCAGTTTGTTTAAACCCAACTGATTCTGCTAGAGATACTGTGTCTTCTTCAAAAGATTTATATTGTTTTGTGTTTGCAACATTCATAGCCATAAACTTACCTGGTTTTAATCCTTTGAAAGCGTTTGCGAATGTTTGTTTTAAAAATTTCTCTTTCCATAAATCCTCTTCTGGATATGCCTTGAATGATTGTTCATCTTCATCGCCATATTGTTCCCATCCAAAATAAGGTGGACTTGTAAATACAAAATCTAAACTTTCATCTTCTGGAATATATGTTTCACTTCCTTGTCTTAATAAAGTATAATTTTTATATTTATCACCATAAGTATCTCTAATTTTTTCTAATCCTTCATAAGTAGGTATACATGGGTCTGTTCCAATGTAATTAACTCCGGCTGCTATTGCACCTAATAATCTTCCACCATAACCCATACTTGGGTCCCAAACTGTTCCTGCTTCAGTACCTTCTAGTACACTTTCTTTATCTACAAATACATCATAGAGAGCTGCAGCTGCCGTAGGTCTAAAGTTTGAAACCATTTGTGTTCCAGAGTATCTTCTTAACATTGACCTCATATCTGATTCTGTTATTTCGTAATGTTCTTTTTGTGTAAAAAATGTTCCTGATAAAATCTTGTTAATTCCTTTCTTTAGATGTTCTTCATCTTCCCATATCTCCATTGGTGTTCTCATCTTACCACATTTAATTCCCCAAGCATGTTCCATAAATGACCATGCAAGAGATAACCCATTAGGATTTTGACCTATAATTTTATTCTTTCTGTCAATAATTAATTCTCTTTTAAAATTAACTAAATTTTGGAATTGTTCATCTCGCCACTTTCTATCAGTAGAGTAATAAGGAAAACCTTGTTCCTTAAATCTTGTATAAACATCCATTATTATTTCATTCTGTACCATACTTACTCCTTCCAACAATAATTAGGATATTCGCTAATTGTATCAAATATATTTGGGTTTGTCAATAGTGTACGGCGATATTGAGTAAACTTAATTCCTACACCCCAATTCAATCTTTCTATAAGATTCTTCTTGGATATTGACTTTTCATCTCTTATCCATTCTGTTATCTCTTTTAGTTTCTCACTATTACCTACTTTTGGTAATTTATCAACTAAACTATCAATATATTTGCTCATCTTAATCACTTCATCTTTATAAACTAAATTATCTTTTATATGACTTAAAGCTTGTTCTGCCATTTCATTACGATATTCTGTATTATCTAGATACTTATTTAATAAATCTAATGCGACTACATTATTAGTAAAAAAGTCTGCTCTTTGATTTAATTCAATATAATATAAATCATTAAACATTATATAAGGAACACCATTCATCATTCCGTCTGTTGTTGCAACTGACCATCCACCATAATCTTGTTTAGGTGAAAACCCTACACAGCATGTTTTTAATTTATTATAATAAAATTGTTTATCTCCTTTATCTGTTATAATATAATCTCTATTAGATTTTCCTAGTAATGGAACCCACACTTTAAAATCTTTTCTTTCTTCATACAACTTATCCATAACTTCTATAAATTCGTTATAGTGTTTATAAGTATCTGGTCTATGATTAAATACTATTATCTTTTCTGGATTAGGATTAATACTATCTACAATATCTTTTTTATCAACTCCTAAATGTTGTACAGTTAATATATCATCTAATTGTTTAATTGTATTATCACTAAAAGTTTCTTTTGCTTGTTCTAAAACTAATTGTTTTTGATGTTCTGTGTTTAAATAACATTTATCATATTCTAATAAACCTATTATGTTCTTTTTAAAACTATCCATTTGCCAATTTACAACATCTTTTAAATCAAACCAATGTGCATATCCAAATATTTTAGGAATGTGTTGTGTCTTATTAAATAAAACATTTTTTAAATCGTAAGTATGTTCTGGTAAATGCGACATGAGTAAATCAAAATCATAATGTTTTGGTAAAACTTTTTTTATTGCTTCAGTATCAAAATGAGCTCTCATTGTAGGTGGGTGAGTAGGTAAGTCAATATATAATTGTGTTACATTATCAAACACTAAACTAGGTACTTCTTTAGGAAGAATAAGATAAAACCATAAATCGTTGCGAACTTCATTTAATAATGTTATTTGTTTTTTAATAACTTGTATATAACTATCTTTCTCTAAATCTTTTGCAAATGTAATATTTGGATAAACTAAAATACGGATAGTTTTTTCTAATCTATTTTCTGTTTCAAATAAACTCATAACTCTTTTATAAAAATAAGTTTCTTATTCTCTCCTGTTGGTTCAACATATAAATCTTTTAATTCTTCTTTTGTATTCCATTTCATTGATAAGGATTTGTGTGCTGGTAATCCTGATGTTTCCCCTACTAATGACCAATTATCTGCTTTATATACTGCACCATTATTACCACCTGCAACAAATGTAATTAAATATTTTAAATCATCATTATATTTTTTCTTCCAATATAATACTGCTTGTCTTCTCATTTCTTTCAAAATTTGTGTTCCTGCATTTTTTATTTTTTCTCTCATACAGAAACGCCAATTATTTGCAAAACTATTAAAATTTTCTTTATATGTTTTCAAGTCCATACCTACATGTTTTAAAATATCTTTTGGTGTTGGATAAACTGATGAACCTATTCCTATCATACCTACAGGTTTATCATTATTAAATACAACCCAATCTACTCTACGACCAACTGATGATGTTGATGGTACATAACTATGATAGTCTTTTATAGTTTCTTTAATAAAATTTTTAGATTGACTATCACTTGCTATTCGTAATTCTATCATTTACCTACATTCCAAAATAATGCACCAGGTTTTGCCTGTTCTCTCATTATCTTCCATGCCTTAGCGTCATATGTTGGTACACTAGGAAAAGGTGGTTTATCTTCTTCTTTAACTTCTTGTGTAAATTTTAAATCTGACCTATGTAATATTGCACGACCTACTTCATGTTGTGCCATTGAATGTCCAACTGATACAACATGTACATCTTTATCTGGAAATGCCATTTGTAATCCTCTTGTTAATGTACCACTTGAGCCTACTGACCATATTTCACTTAAATTAATATTATAATCTTTCTCTATTGTTTGTGCTAAATCTCTTATTTGTTCTCTTACTCTTTGGTCATCTAAACCTAATTGTAATAATCTTCTATGAATAGGGTCTTCGTTATAATAATCTAAAGCTCTTTTCTTTGTAACTTGTAACATACCATTAGGTACCCAACGAATATCTGCTCCATACTCTAATGCTTTCTTTTGATATTCATGTAAATTGTCCATTGACCTTTTTGCCATAAACAATGTTGTCTTACAACCATATTCTCTTGCTTGAAGTGGTATGGATAATTGTGCATAACCATTTGCCGGACAACCACCATAAACAAATTCATTAGCTCCTTCGGCAATTTCTTCTCTCATTAATTTATCAACAAATCTTCTTTTAGACCCACCTTCTAATAAATCATCACGAACAACATAAAATCCTTCGTGTTCTTCTATAACTAATTTTGGAAATTCATAAGGTTTCATTGTTTGTACCTAAAAACATATCTTGACCACAGATAACTTCTTGTAATACCTACTACTGTAAATATTAATGCAAGATGAAACATTGCCCATACATCTATGAATATACCATAGTATGGAAATATTGTTATTTGGATAATAATAGAAAGTATCAGTCCACTTCCTATATCTAGTGTTCTGTGTACCAGATGTTTTGTTTTTGTCATAATCTAATATAATTTAGCAATAATCATAAACAACATTACAATTATTAATAATTCAAATATACTCACTTCGGGTCTTAAACAAGATGTTTTTATTTTAAAGTTTTTAGTAATTTCTCTAAATAATTCTGGTTTATTGTGCATTATTAAAACAAATATAACTATTAATGCCAATAAAAAATGATAAAAGTCCATCAGTTATCTCCTAATCTTCTTTTTCGTGTATTACTTAACTCTAAATCTTTTTTAAAATTGCTTTGATATGCATTTAGTAAAGGGTCAATCCCTATTTTTATATTAGTTACCTTATTAGGTTTAAATCTTTCTTTTAATTCTAACTTTGCTTCATCTATCGTTAAACTTTTTAATGCATAGGCTCTAGTAGCCTTGCCATCTAGTTTAAAAAAATAGCAATTATAAATTGATTCAAATTTATTTTGCATTTATTTTTGCCATCCTCTTTCTGTATCTGTCTAATTGTTTACCTGCTTTTTTATATGCCATATCGAGTTTTAATTTACTTGCTCTTTCTATCATAACTCTTCCCATAATATGGTCAAATTCGTGTTGAAATATCCTACTCATCATTCCGTCTAGATGTCCTTCTTGTAAATCACCATTCTCATCTTCGTATTTAACTACAACTTTTCTTGGTCTTTTTAATGCTAACCAAACAAATGGAAATGTCAAGCATCCTTCTTTCATGACAACAGTTTCATCACTTGCTGACACTATTATAGGGTTAAAACAATGTAATGTCAAGCCTGATTCAATATCTAAATGACCGCCTATACAGAAATAATTGAACGGTAAACCTACTTGATTACATGTTAATCCTACGCCAGCATAGGATTTCATGCAATTAAACATATCTTCTGTTAATTCTTTTCTATCTTTATATCCATATTCTGCTAACATATCATCATGAAATGGTGCTATAGCAGATTGAACTCTAGGGTCAGTAGGTGGAATCAAATTTAGTGGCTTTTTATCTCCTAATTTAACGTCCTTTTTCGTTTTCGTTTTTGTCTTTTTCTTTACTTTAGGTTTTTTATTTGTGATACTACCAATATCTATTTCATTTGTCATACTTCACCTCTTGCTCTTTTTAAATCATCTAAAGAATTAATACTAATTGATTCATCTTCAATTTCTATACATTTAATTTTAATATCATTCCAAATAAATCTTAATTGTTCAAGACTTTCAAATTTTTCATATGGACTTTCTTCATAATGTTCATAATCATATAGAACACCAACTTTATATGCATATATTCCAATATGTGAATGAAATGGATAATTCATTAATCTTTCTGTAAAGTGTGGAATATTATTTCTACTGAAAGCTGTAGCATAATTATTTTTATCAAAAACTACCTTAACTGTATCGTAATCGAATAAGTTTTTTGTACTTAAATTAGATTTACTAATTAATGTGGTAACCTCATTAGTTATATAAGGATTATCACTTTTTTTATAATGTTCTATTATTTTATTAACACCATCTATTGAAAAATTATATTCATCTGCCTGAATGTTTATTACTAAATCATCTTTGCTATAATCTCTAACTTTTGCCACATATGAACATCTATCAGTACCACATGTAAACTCTTTTTTAATATAAAAACAATTTACACCTATACTTTCTACTATATCTCTTATTTGTTCATCATCAGTAGCTACAGTAAGATTATCTGCTTTAATCTTTTTTGCTCTTTGACATACATGTTCAATTAGTGTTTTATCTTTAATCTTTTTTAAAAGTTTACCAGGCAATCTTCTAGAGTTTAATCTTGCTGGTATAATTATATGTGTTTTCATACTTCCTCTAATTGTGTAAAGTTATGTTCTTTTTCAAATTTAATAATGTTTGTAAACTTATCAAACAAAATATCTCCTTTGTGTGATATAATAAAAACATTTTCTTTTGGCATGGTGTTTATAATCTTAAAAAAGTCTTCTGTTCCAGTACCATCTAAACTGCCATCAAATATCTCATCTAATATTAATAGATTTGTATTTGTACTATTCTTCATTTTAGCAATAGAGCGCCATGTAAATAATAATGCTAAATCTATTCTCATTTTTTCACCTTCACTAAAACTATTATAACTAAATGTATCTCTATTTCTACTTTTTACTGTTTCATTAAATTCTTCATCTAATTCAAATGATATAAAGAAATCCATATCTTGTAGATACTTGTTGATTAATTGATTCATAATAGGTAAATATTTTTTAATAATTTGAGCTCTAGCACCTTTATCTGATAATATTTCTCTTATAACATCTACATATGATTTTTCTTCTGTTATTATAGTCAATTCCATTTTTGTTGTTTCTAATTCTTCTTTAAGTTTCTTTAATTCTTCTTCTAATTTTTCTGATGATTCACCATCTGATAATGAAGCAATATCTTCTGCTATACTATCGCTTTGTTTTTTGACTTCATCTAATGATGTATTCACTTTTGCAATTTCTACATTTAACTCTTGTATCTTATTTGATACGGATTGCATTTCAGTAAGCTGTGTTTCTGTTTTGGAAATCTCACCAACTATTTCTTGTAGTCCTGTTTCTAGTTTTTGTATCTTATCTTTTTCTTCTTCTATCTTTTTATTTTTAACAGCAGTTTCTATGTGTTGAGTACAAACCGGACAATCATCATTTTCTTCAAAAAATTTTAATGTATTTTTATGAGTTTCTAAATTGCTTTCTATTTTTGCTTCTAGTCTATTTAACTCATTCATCTTACTATCAATTTTAGGTTTACTTTCCATTAAAGCATGATGTTTAGCAATATCTTCATTCAAATTCTGTAATTTCTCTCTATATTGTCTATCTGCTGTCTTATTTTGTTCTATTTTTGTACTGCTTCGTTCCTCGGCGTCACCAGTGCGTGTTTTTACGGTTTTATAGTGTTCCGTTTGTAGTGCTACCTTTTGCTCAATTAAATCGCAAGAATGACTAACCTCGACAACGTTTTTCGCCAAATCGCTCTGTTGAGCTCGTAAATTGTAGTCCATAAGAGTAAAAACTCTTACATCAAGTATTTCTTCGACAGCTTCTCTCCTGTATCTGGATTTCATCTTCATAAAAGGTTCGTATGATGAGGAACCTAATAATACGACTTGAATGAAAGAACGATAATTTAATTTCATGATATTTCTTTCTAGATATTTTTGATAGTCTATTGTAGAAGCGTCCTGATTGATTAATTCTCCTTCTTGATAAATTTCAAATTTATTTGGTTTAATACTTCTGAATACTTTATAGTTTTTTGTACCAACTGAAAATGAAACTGATACTTCAGCATTTGAATCATTTATGCTGTTTACTATTTGTTCTTTTTTAATTATTCTAAAAGGTCGATTAAATAATACAAATGTTAAAGCGTCTAATAAAGTAGATTTACCAGAACCATTTTTTCCTATTATTAATGTTGTAGGTGATTTATTTAACTTTATAGTAATTGGTGTATTACCTGTTGATAAAAAATTCTTCCAACTTATTTCTTTAAAATATATCACTCATTAGCCTCACTATATTCTTTAGAGATTATATCTTTTATTTTTTGTCTATCTAATTTTGTTTCTATTTGTTCTACATAATTACCTAAAAATGTTAATGTATCTTCACCTTGGTCTATCAAATCTTCTCGTACTGTTGTTAATGCTGATGATTCTTCTTCTAAAATAACTAATTCATGTAAATTTATTTCTGTGTGTAATCTACTAATAAAATTATTAAACATGTTTTCTTTTTTCTTATTAACTACAATTAATTTTAAGTATGTGTTGTCATACTCTTTTATATCCATTTCATTATAAGATTCTTTATGGTCATTATACATAATCTTTCTAAACATTCTTCTTGGATTAGGTATTCTTTCTAATTCTCTTGTTTGTGTATCAAATATATGAAATCCTTTTGGACATTCATAATCATTCCATGTCATTTCATATTGTGTTCCAAGATAATATATTTGTCCATCATCAGATTTCTTATGAAAATGACCAGACACTACTTTTTCAAATCTTCTAAATAAAGATTTTTCCTGTCCGTGTTCATTAAAATATCCTTTATGCATTTCAAAGCCTTTAATGTTTAAATGACCAAAGCATATTTGTGCTTTTGTGTTTTGTATTGCTTCTAATGTTATTTGTTCGTTATCATCACAAATCCAAGGGACAAATAATATAGGTAGTCCATCAAATATAACTTCTTTTGGATTTGTATAAATCCATGGTTCAAATTTACCATCAAATGTGGTAATTAATTGTTGCATGGCATTTACACTATTGGTGTTTTTATAATATGTGTCATGATTACCAATAATGATATGGGTATCTATTTTCATATCCCATAGTTTTTTCCAAAACACATTTTGAAAATTATGTGCTGTGTAGTAATTGATAAATTTTCTTCTATCAACCACATCACCTAAATGAATTAAATGTCTTATATTATGTTCTTTTATATAAGGAAAAAACAAATCATTATAAAACTCATTTTGGTAATCAATAAATGCTGGACTATCATTACGACACCCGAAATGGGTATCATTCAATAAAGCTATTTTCATACTTACTCTAAAAAGTTATCTAATTTTCCTTTTCTTTTTCTTGTCTTTTTTTTAGTTACAGGAATGTCTTCTGTTGTGTTTCTTTGTAAGAAGTCTGAAAATTGATTCTTAAATTCTCTATCTTCACCTTCATTTAAAGTCATATCATCATAATTTCCTTCTGCAATAAGTCTATTTTTTATTATTGTTTGTTTCTTTTCTTTTTGTATTCTTCTTACGAAGGCGTAATATATTATTTGTGTAAAGTATGCGAATGGATTGTTTGATTTTTCAGGATTGAAATTATCAAGATATTGTAAACAGTTTTCTATACCATCACTAATCATATCATCCCTAAATGTATAGTTTATAAAGTTAGGTCTATATGATAAATGATTAGCAATTTTTAAAAAACATTCACCTATGTAGTTAGAAACAGCCGGTTTTTCTTCACCAGATTCTTCTGCTTCTTTACAAAGTTTTTTATAGACAATCATTGCCTGTAAAAACTCCTTGTTGTTTACATAATGTTCCTTTTTCTTTTCAGTTTTCATGTTATATAGTATAAGGTATTTATTAACTTATGTCAATAGTGATACGCCTATTCGCATGTATCTTCTAATTCTTCTTGTGTTTTTTCGCCTGTTTCCGTTTCTTCATCAGCATGTGCTGAACCAATTCCGAATATTAATATAATTGTAAAAATTACAGCAATTAGAATTGCAAATAATGGGTCAAATATTTCTTTAGTTTTCATTATATCCTTGACAAATCCTCTTTTTTATGTTATTTTAGCATTGTTGTGCCGAGCCCGATTGAGTATAGAGTATATTGAATCAATGGTATGTCTTATCTTCATCATCAATAAAGTCAAGTTCATCAAAGATTTCATTAAGTCTTTTATTAGTAGCATTGTCTAACTCTTGTCTATCATAGCTGTCTTGATTCAATGCCCCTTTATCTATATCAGGTTGTGGGTTATTATCATAATTGCCACTTCCTTCTGTTGTACCAGGTTTCTCATTATATAAATCACCTTGCAATTCATACGCTGTGGAAACAGCCTGATAAGTTTGTGTCATTTTGGGGGCAGCCATGGTTACCGTCATAATCTTATCTTTTGGAATACTTACTATCTCATCAGGAGAATAAGCAGTCCATTTAACAAGCGCCACATAATCAGTTATGCCTTGAGCAGTAACTTTAGGTACATATTTTATTTGCAAAGGTCTTTCAACCTTCAACCATTTTGATTTAGTATCTTGATTTAACGGCAAAGTACAAACTATATCATCGCCACTAACAAGCTTTATTATTTTAACTTGGAATCCTTCTTTATTTGTCATTTCTTAACTCCACGTTATGTATTTCATAATCAAACCCTTCCTCATTGTAAATATTTATCCTTTCTCTAAAGTGTGAAAGGGTATAATTCTCTTGTTCATTTATAGATAAATCATCAGATATATCATATAGTGTTGCAATAGAATCATTATCTTTAAGTCTTAAACCACGACCTATGGATTGCAAATTTCTTATTTTTGATTTTGACGGACTAGCAAAAATTATGTTGTGTAAGTTTCTTATATTAATACCAGTACTAAATGTTCCATAGGACGCCACTATAATTGCATTATCAGATTTTTCTGTTATTTCTCTTATCTTCTCTCTTTCTTCTGCTTCAACACCACCATAAACGAAAAATATCTGTTTATCTTTATTTTTATCTAATATCATTTGTTTAAGTATCATTCCATGTTTTTCTACATACTGAAATAAACATAAAGTATTACCTTCCAGCGACAGGCACAAATTTCTTATATACTTATTTCTTAATTCATTAGAAACAAGGAAATCCATTTCCTCTTGATATGTCTTCCCTAACAAATAATCTTTTGACATTTTATCATGTTGTAATACTAAACAATATATTTTAAGTTTTGCAAGCTGGTTTTTCTCTTGTAATTCTGTTGTTGAGGTCACCTTATTTACAGCACCAAACAATCCTTCTAACACTAACTTGTGTGTTTTACTATCATCTAAAGTACCGGTCATTCCCACTCTATACTTACATTCAGTTAATTTTGTCATTATTTTAGTTAAAGAAACTGCTTTGAATAAGTGAGCTTCATCACCTATAACCATTCCAAATTCTGTAAACCATTTTTTAGGCATATTATAGATTGATTGCCATGTTGATATAACAACCCTTTTAGTAGTATCTTTTTGATGTCCTTGATATATCTTGTGTACTTTCTTTAAACTATCAAATCCATAATCCTTAAAATCTTTATATAACTGTTCTACCAAAGATGTAGTAGGTACTATTATAAGTATCTTGTTATTTTTTTCTTCTTTAAGTCTTAATAGATTAAATCTTACAGTTAAATATGTTATTAAAGACTTACCAGACGCCGTTGGAGATAACAAAAGACATCTACCCTTTTGCAATGTATGTATGAAAGCATTTTTCTGATAATCTCTTACTTCAAATGGTATATTAAGTTTACTTATAAAATCATCTACTAACTTATTATCTACACTAGCATCCTTTATACCTGTTTTATCATCTACCACTACATTATTTTCTTCACACCAATTTAAGATATATGGATAAAGACCGGCATATATTTGACCATTTGCATATGAAAACAGGCGAATTTTTCCATCCCACACTCTATTGCGATATTGTGGCATGAATTTAAATCCAGGAACAGTAAAGGTAAAAAACTCTCCTATATCTCTACGTAAATCTTCATCAGCAGTAGCAGTAAGATATACATCATTCTTTTTTTCTAGTATTAATAATCTTTGTATTTTAGACATAACTAGGTCCTAGTGTCCAACCAACCAATGACTTTCTAACACCACTTATAACAGGATGTACTTTATGCCATGTATGACTTGTAAAAACTATCATAGTTCCAACTTCTGCTTTTGATATTTTATGGTATTGTGTTTTTTCTGATATAGGACAAGGCACAGATAACTCAAAATCTCCGCCTTCATACTCATCATTTAATAATATTGAAAATGATATTTTTCTCACCCGTCCATCATCATAAGGAGTACTGTGATTATCTACATGCCAATTATAATGGTCGCCTTTGTTATATATTGAATATTGAAACGGCTCAAATTGTTTTAATTTAAAGTTCCACTTTTTCTCTTTATTAACACCCAATACAACCCTACTTATACTTTCCTCAAACGCCTTATTTTGTTTTAGAAAGGATACTTTTGAGCTTCTTCTATCTGTTTCTTTTGATTCATGTAATGTAGCGTCTTTAAATTCAGATGTTTCTCCAGTTTCTATAATTTTGTCGCACAATTCTTTTGAGAAAAGCTTTTCACAATGAAAAACATGGTCTATATTAGTGAACATTAAATTGCTCCAGATGTAAACTTACGCCAATCAATAGCATTCTTAATAGTGAATGTTCTATTAGTTATTTGTCTAACTGTTCTATCAAGATAATCTACAACAGTTTCAAGATATTTTATTTTTTGTTTTGCCTTTATCATATCTTCATCAGATTCAAGATACTTATCTATATCAGATTTTAATATTTTTAGATTAAAGGGTTTTTCTTTATAAACTTCTGGACTTGATTTACCGGTATAATACTCCCACTTTTCTCTTTTAATAGTCCAAAATTCGGATTCTGCTCGTGTCAATAATAACTTAAAATTATTTAAATGCTTTAAGTATTTGTTATGTAATTGGGGTGTTTTTAAAGATTCTAAATCAAGTTCAGATTCATTAATTTTTAAGTCTTTTTCGACCAGTTCTTGGAGTTCTTCTAGTGTCATAATTTATTCATTATATCAAAAACCACAAGTAATGTCAAGGGCTTAAGAGGTTGTAACTGATACCGCCGAGCTTCCTACATCAGCAAACTCATATAATCTATATTTGAAAGATATATTTGCTACTAGGTATTGTGTGTCTTCTACTTGTTGGTCATACTGTAATTGTGATAAACTTGTTGGAAATATATCTCTAAAACGCACCTCAATTACAGGATTATTTTTACTTGTTAATACTGTTAAAATAGCGTCTGAATATATGCCACCTTCACTTGGGGCACCATATTTAGCACCTGTTCCTATCTCATTGCTTGTGTTTGTTGTTGTAGTAGGAAATCTATCTGTACCAGAAGATTGTAAATCTTTAAATTCAGTATCAGATTTTGGAAATCCTAAACCTGTCATCCAACCATGTATTTCTCTATAATTTACAAGATTTTCATCAACCATGAAACTTAAACTTAAATCACCATATGTTAGAGGATTGCCAGGTAATGGAATACTCTTAAATCTTGTTGGTTGTTCAAGTTCTGGCAAAGTAATAGATGGTATATTAACTGATGTACAGAAATACTCCACTTTAGGCAGTTTAATTACATTAAATTTAAACTGTGTTGGTGAAGCGTAATCAAGCTTTGTAGGTTGTCTATCTAATCCTTTTGTTGTCATAATACTATTTATAATACATTAGATAAAGAAAAGGGGAAGACTTCTCTTCCCCAATTCATAAGGTTTATTACCGAAGTAACAAATTACATTAAGTTTGCAACCTGGAATCTTCTGTAATATCTGTTTGAGTTAGCAGAACCGCCACCATCAATCGAACCACCACCTTCAGCATAAGGGTTAGCTTGAATGCCGTATCTGGTTTTGAATCCAATTTTTGGTTGGAAAGTGTCTTGTCCTACTGCTCTTACCATTTGTAATGGTACATATGGGCAATAGAATATTCCACTATCATAAGGGCTTGAACCCTTATATCCTACTATACAGAATTGTTTAGCAGTGTTGTTAGCGCCATAAGGGTCGATATAAACTTTATATCTTCCGTTAAGAACACCAGCAAAAGTATTACCTGTGTCATCAACATTTA
>MDSZ01265428.1_pt1 | contig 16787 bp, 10 predicted proteins | sample 811201 | NCBI WGS metagenome assembly MDSZ01 (sample SAMN05326647, study PRJNA326480) | marine metagenome | isolation source: seawater | place: Indian Ocean: North | collected 2010
CCCCATCCAAAACTTTTTCCCCTATACACCGGATAGTAAGATAATTATTACCATAACCAACTATACGGTAATCATCCAATCGACTTTTCATTTCAGAAGCAGGTTCCTGGATTGCCATATAGAGTCGTATCGGGAGATTTCCTTCTTCGGCCATAACTTTCAAAAGATCCAATTCTTCCCAAGTTGAACCCATGTCATGAAAACTTGTGACGCCGTTCTCCAGCGCATTTTGAGCAGCCATTTGTACCTGCCGTCTCATATCAATTTCTATTTCATCCTCTGATCTCTCCGCCTTATACCTTGCCAGTGCATCTCGGGCCGGCTGTGCAGCTGATTCCCGTAACATCCCCAGAGCATCACCATTATCATCCCGAACAATCTCACCACCCGGCGGATCCACGTTGCGCGAAGTGATACCGGCAACTTCCATGGCAGCGGAATTCACAAAAACACCATGTCCGCTAGTATGGCTCAAAAAGACAGGGTTCTTGGGGCTAACAACGCTCAGTTCATGGTGAAAAGGGAGCCCCTCGATATTCGGTTCCGGTGTGCGATCCCATTTGTCCTGATGCCAACCTCTCCCTACAATCCATTCGCCCGGTCTAGCTTCCCGGGCTGCCTGAGCAACAAGTTTGACAATTTCCGTCCAGTTTCTGGTATAACGTAGTTCAAGCTCCATAAGAGATGCACCCAGGGAATAGTAATGACCATGTCCTTCAATAAAACCAGGAATGGCCAAATGCTTTTCCAGATCAATGACTTCTGTTTCTTTACCCACATATTGTCGGATCTCACTGCTACTTCCAATCGCCACGATAATATCACCGCGCGTAGCCAATGCCTCAGCCTCGGGCTTGTGTTCATCCACAGTCAAGATCTTTCCGTTAAGTAAAACAAGCTCAGCAGGTTCTACCGGTTGTTCACATGCGAACGTAAATAAACTGAGAGCTATGATTCGTGAGAGAAAAACTGCTAGAACCGGATTAGAAGGAAAATTCACGAGAGAGAAAGAACGTTCTTCTCCAAAATAGCCATCCCTTCATCAAGTTCCGCATCACTAATGACCAAAGGCATCAGTGTTCTGATAACATTTCCGTAGGTACCGGAAAGGATCATAATAAGGCCATCCTGGAGACAATTTTGAAGTACTTCCGATGCCCGTTCCTTGGATGGTTTCGCCTCAGAAGCTCCATCACAAAGTTCAAGAGAATACATGGCACCGATACCCCGTGCCTCGTTCACAAAGGGAGACTTTTCTGACAGGGCATGGAGTCGTTGAGGAATAGCTGTTGACAGCTGATCAAGCCTACCGCTTGCTTGAAGTTGCTCAAGTTGACCGATGGCTGCTAGCCCGGCCCGGCAGGAAGCAGGATTCCCACCGAATGTACCGCCCAGGCCACCGACGTGCACTTTATCCATCATATCAGCCTGACCGGTAATGGCTGACAATGGGAGACCGCCAGTGAGAGATTTGGCCATGGCAATTATGTCCGGTTCTAAATCGTACCAGTCACAAGAAAACATTTTTCCTGTTCGGCCAAAACCGGTCTGCACCTCATCCACTACCAACACAATCCCATGGTCTGAACATTGTTTTCTGATGTGGGCTACAAAATCTTTGTCAGCAGGCATAAAACCGCCCTCCCCCGCTACAAGCTCAATTACAACTGCGGCAAAGGATTCCTCACCTTTTTCTAAAAGCAAGGAATCAAATTCTTCCATAGCCTTCTTACCCCTGTTATAGGGATAAGGAAGCCTGTGGATCACATCAGGAAAAGGGCCAAATCCATGTCTGTAAGGCATATCCTTATATGTGAGGGCCATGGTCATAAGGCTTCGACCGTGGAAAGCGTGTTCAAAGACAATAACTCCGGAACGTTCGGTCCAATACCGTGCTACTTTCACAGAATTCTCCAGCGCTTCGGCACCGCTGTTGACCAATAATGTTTTTTTCGGGAAATCACCAGGCGTCATGGCGTTCAGCTTTTCCGCCAGTGCCACGTAAGGTTCGTAAGGGGTTACGGTAAAACAAACGTGAAGGTAGTCATCAACCTGGTTTTTGATCTCATCAGTGATAACAGGATTTCCATGCCCGGTGTTCATAGCACCGATACCTCCGGCAAAATCGATGAAGACATTCCCATCAACATCAGTAATAGTTGCTCCTTCAGCTTTCGCTGTGTAAACAGGTGCCACTGATGAGTGGGCATCTACCACCGCTTTCGTCCGCCGCTCAGCCAACTCTTTGCTCTTTGGTCCAGGAATATCTGTCTGAATGTTTACAGTACCCATCAGGTTTTTCTACCTTTATCAAGATCGTAAGGGAACCAGTAATCTTTCTGTCGGACCTTGTAGTCTATAAGAATGTGTTTTGCTTCCCTGAATTCATTTAACCCTTCGATTCCTAATTCCCTACCACCGCCGCTCTTACGCATGCCTCCAAAAGGTGCCGCCTCGTTATCAGTAAGAGGATCGTTTATCCAGAAGCTTCCAGCTTTTACTTCCCGGGCTGCAGTAAACGCTTTCTCCAAGTCATTAGTATATAAAGAGCATCCAAGACCGTAGTCAGATTCATCGGCAAGTTTTATAGCTTCTTCAAAACTGGAAACGGTCTGAATGGGCACAACAGGACCGAAAGATTCTTTCTGCATCATTTCCATGGAACTGTCCATATTGGTAAGGACAGTGGGCTCAAGAAAATATCCTTTGGTAAACTGAGTAGGTCGGTTACCACCCGTCATTAGTTTAGCTCCCTGATCCTTGGCGTTGGCAATCTTGCTCTCAATTTTATCTCGCTGCTCCGAACTCACCATCGGGCCAATATCCGTGGTAGATCCCATGGGATTTCCCAATTCCACTTCTTCGGCTTGAGATACCACTGCATCAATGAAATCTTTGGCCACTGGCTTCTCTACATAGATCCGCTCCGCACTTGTGCAAACTTGTCCACAGTTCAAAGTAGCAGCCCAGAAAGCACCTCTGGCTGCAACTTCCACATCCACATCGGAACAGACAATAAGTGCGTCATTTCCACCTAATTCAAGGTGAGTTTTTTTCAACTGCTCAGCTGCCAGTGTTGCAATTCGAGTCCCTGTTTCTACTGATCCCGTAAAGGCAATGACATTTGTCCCTTTGGATGTGACAATGGGCTCGCCGGTCTCCTGGCCGTAACCTGTTAGTACGTTCACAACGCCGGGCGGGAAATGGTCGAAACAGGTCTCCATCCACCTGAGAATGCTTAAGGGAGAAAGTTCAGATGGCTTGACAACACATGTATTCCCCACAGCTATTGCTGGCGCTATTTTCCATGCTGCAAGGAGAAGAGGATAATTCCAGGGGACAATGCACCCCACCACACCGTAGGGTTCATAGACAACAATAGACATTTGTTTGTCCTGGGTCGGTGCCACTACTCGACCGATCTGATCACGGCCCAGTTCTGAATAATATTCGAAGCATGAGGCAATCCACTCCACTTCATCAGTATTTTCAATAAGGGGTTTTCCCATCTCAGCTGTCATAATTGTTGCTAGTTCCTCACTATGCTTCCTCGATTTAACAGCTACTTCCCGCAGCATATCCCTCATATCACCACCAGCAATAAAACGCCATTCTTTCCAAGCTTCCCTGGATGCTTCCACTGCTTTTTGCACGTCTTCCGTACCGCTTTGAGGAACCGATTCAATCAGTTCTTCGGTAAATGGATTGATCACATCAAACCGTTTCTTTGAAACGGCATCACACCACTGATTATTGATATAGTTCTGGTTAATCATCTCTTTTTCCCTTTATTCTCAGGATCACTAAAATATCACGGAGGAACAGGATAAAGACAGCCGTGGCACTCAACCCCAACAGCCATGCCGAGATGATAGAGACCGCCTGCCATATATTCATGCTCATAGTTTTCCTGATCCTCTATCCAAAAGGAGCCCTACAAAAAATCCGGTCAATGACAAGGGCAATGTAAAAAGCATAGCGTACTCCTGCCATATATCGTATCGGATACCGGATTCTGTAATGATGGTGAGGATAGTGGTACCGTTTTCTTCTGAAAAAGTACCGAACCACTCTACAATACCATAGAACAGAATAGCAGAAACCAATCCTGTCACCGCGCTCATAAGCCCTGCCAGCGGCTTGCGCCAGTCCGGGCAGAAGATTCCCAATAAAATAGGAACAAGAACCGTGCTGGTAAGGAGTGTACTGAGGAATACCCAAAGTGCCAGCATTCTATCAAAATAGAAAGCAACAATGTATCCAAGCACCCACGAGATCACGATACCAATTCGGGTCATTTTGATCAACTGTTCATCGGTCACATTTTTCCTGGCTCTCGGTTTATAAATATCATAGGAAAGATTGGATCCTGCTACAAGGCAGTAAGAATCAACAGTAGACATCTCCGCAGCCAGAACTCCAACAATAAAGAGTCCAACCAACCCAGTTGGCAATGACAGAACAGCAACCCGGAGTAAAGCTTCATTGGGGTGAACATCCATCGGTAATATTCCTTGGAGGGCCGCCCCTTTCGCAGCCATGGCAATGGCCGTTACCGCCCAGTCATAAGATCCCCAAAGAACAATACCAAACAACATGGCATTACGTACAGATTTAGCACTCTTGGCTGAGAATATCCTCTGATAAAACGCCGGTTCTACCAAAACGCTCAAACCGGTCATCACATAGATAAGCACAAGCCAAATGGGTAAATCGCCAAAGAATTGGAAATATCCGGGATCAAGGTTTGCCTCAAGCCACTCATAACCGCCTACTTTACCAAGGGCAAGAGGTACCGCTACTGCCAAAGTAATGCACATCATGAAAAATTGTATTGCATCCGTAATGGCTACCGCCCACAACCCACCTAATATTGTATAAACAAGTGCAGCTCCACCCAGGATTGCAGCACCCACCATTGGTTCCCATCCAAGAACAACATGAGCCACCAGGCCAAAACCGAAAAGTGAGAGCGCAGGAAGAGAATAAAGAAAACTGGCAATAGCCCCAAGCATCTGCGCCTTAGGACCATAGTACCTCATCAGAATTTCAGGAAGACTGGTGAATCCCTGGTTCTTTAATCGTTTCGCAAGAAGTAACGCTGCCATCAAATAAAAGAGATAAATGGGCATTGAATAACCAAAGAAACCAACAATTCCCTCTTCATATGCCAGTTCACTGTCTCCGAGTAACACATCTATGCCGTAATAAGTACTTACAAGTGTGCAGACAAGGATGGGCGCTGTCAGAACCCGGCCAGCAAGAAAATAGTCGTCAAAATTTTTATGCCGACGGCTTAACCAGACACCCAAAACGATAACAGCACCAATGTATCCAACAATGATAGCAATATCCACAGAGCTCAGTGTTATCAGAGAATTCATTTTATGAACAAGAAATTAATGTTTTTCAAATCTCGTGAAAATGTTTTCGATTTCTCCCAATCAGGCGCCATTCAAATCTTCCACAGCTCTATAAGCCTGATCAATTGCACTGTTTAGATAAGCATACCCACCTGCATCGGAATTGGCAATGGCTATTCTTCCGGACCTTCGGCGGGCAGCGACATGAGGAAATTCTTCAGGAGCCCAGTCTGGATCAAAAAGAGAATTGTATTCATAAGAGTAACCGTGAGGCCAACGGTTAACGGTGATACCCTCAATATCCCTGGCTGGATCGAAACCTCCTTGAGAAAGCATGCCTGCGAGTTGGGTTCTTATTTCCCGCTCAAAAGTATCAAAGGTAGTCCTCAATAGATCGTAACGTCCTATCTGGTGTTGCTCTCTGGCTGACATACCGGAACCAGGAGCACAGGGGGCGCGCACCAAGTGCAAAACCATAGGTTCATCAGGTGAACTGGAGAATGAATAATCCCCCAAACTAACAGGAAAATCGAGGGAGACAGAGTGGTGGTATCCTGATGGGGAAAAAACATTTTGTACCCCAAGTTTATGGAAAGAAGTCCAATCTCTGATAAGAACGTTGGTGTAAACCAAGGGCACTTTCACGTTGTATCGTAGCGCTTCCTTCTGAGTGTCGGGTAGGTCAGGGCAAAGCCATGGAATAATACGGTTATAGCAGGCTAGAATACAATTTTTTGCCCTGACGCGGTGCGCTTCACCTTCATTTATATAAGTAATATCCACTCTGTTTCCACTTATCTGTTTCGTATTAACAACGGTTGAATTGAGGCGCACTCTTACTTCGGCTCCTTCTATATCAAGTTCTTCATAAAGAAATCTATCTGTGACTACATCTTCCATGGAATTGCCTGGTGCAACATGGGGCATCATCTCCCTTACCAGCAACCGGGCCACTGAAGCATTTCCATCAGGAAAGTGAAAAATATATGGTTCGGTGCCAAGCCAGTTCGGTTCAGGTTCTTCATCAAGATCAATGTTAAGTCCTTCAAGGCCAGGAAAGATCATTCCGTAGTGTATGCTCATATAAAGACAATCCATGGATGAAACAGCGTCAGTGCCAACACCCCACAGGCTGTTAGAGCGCTGCTGAAAAAGGGAGATTACCTCCTCATCAACGCCGGCGTATTTCTTTAGAAACTGACTATAGCTGGTCCGTTTCAATTTTTCAATTTTTTCGGCATTGGAAAGACCTTCCAAATAATCACTTTTTTCACTGAAAAGATGCTTTAACTGGTTTTTTACTTTCTGCGCAATGGGTGCCTCCGCGAAAAGATCTCCCAGTCCTGTTTTCTCATCTGGTACAAGGAGATGATCCCTACCAAACGTGGCCTTATCAAAGTAGATACCCCACCTCAATCCATATTTATTGTAAAGTTCCCTGTCAAAGGCTCTGTAGAACTTTCTGAGATTAATACCCAGCCGCCTCAGAAGCCTTTTGGATTCTTTGCTGTATTTGGAGGGGTCCTGAATGGATTGGCTGCCGCCATAACCGATAATGGTGCGGCCGTTAATATTAAATTCGTTTCGTCTGGCATGGCCCCCAAAATCGTCGTGATTTTCAAGAATTAGAATCCGCGAATCTTTGCCATATACATCACGGAAAAAATAGGCGGCGGACAATCCACTAATTCCGCCCCCCACCACCACCAGGTCATAGGTTTCATCGGATTGTGTTGCGGGTCTATTCCAAGTTTTCCCTTCCCTCGCAAGAGCATGAGCCACTTCCCAGGTACCGTCGTCCGTCCCTCGCATCCCAGTGAGGACCGGGGGATAATAATGAGCCTTGTTGTGGGCTGTCTCCAGTGCGGCCATAAGTGGACGAGGCAATAGCCCAGCGGCCACCGCCATACCTACTCCGCTCAGAAAATCCCGACGCGGAATGGGACGATTCATACCGAGCTGGCGATCAGCGTTATTCAAAAATTCCCTTGCTTGATTTGTTTAGATTCATGAAGAAAACTGCTGAAATGTAGGACTCAGACAACCTTAGGGACATAGGAAAAAATGTTTTGACTAAATATGATGCAATCTGTTACATTAATCTAAACCAACTGCAGTGTATCAGTTGAATATTTAAGAAACTAGAATCAGGAGTATACTAATGAATAAAAGGATAATAGCAATTCTGTCTTTCTTGTTGCTTTTTACTTTTGGCAACGCCGAAAGTAAAAGAGAGGCAGCATTGAAAGCAAAAACCGTCTCCCCCCAGCGGAATGTTACATGGCTGGAAATGGGTCCTGGATACGATGCTTATGTCGATCCTGGTGCTGCTGAAGCTTCCCTTGATGCATGCTTGTATCTTGACACCTTCGATTGGGAAGGGGAAAACTATGAGATGTGCTGCAACTTTTGGGAGGTTTATCTATCAGTCAATTTCAACGAACTGGAAGCTCCACTCACATCCCTTTGGGAAGGTGATTACGATGATGACACCGAAGAGAGGGTTGTTTACAACGGATACCTCCACAAACCCCATAATGAGAACTATCATTTCGGAGCCTATTCTGATGGCCTATGGATCGATGGTGCCTTTGCAGATACGGTTGGTCCCTCAGGATATGACCTCATGGCTAAGACCGCAATTGGCGATAAAAACAGCGGTGTGAGTGTTGTGGTAACACAATACCAGGCTGGCTATGAACAATGGGATTCCTGGAATCACCGCGGTTATGAGTATGTAAAAGTAACTGTTCATAACGGTTTAACAAGTAAGTACACCGGTGGTTCTGTAACTATTTTCAATGACAATGATGCTGGTGGAGGTTGGTGGCCAGATGAAGAATGTGCGGATTGGGAAGACTGTACCGGAGATGAAGATGCTTTTCTATGGCATAAATCAGGGGTATATGACACCACCGGACTGATCTACCAATATTTCGATCCAGCCGTCGTCGATATGAATGAAGACGGCACCGCTGATTTCGATGATCCTCATTACATTTATGCAGGCATGTCCTGGGTAACAGGTGGTGACAGTGTGAACCTAGGCGTCTATGAAGATCCATGGGGTACATTTAACGTAGATGTGTTCAGTGAACTTCTTGAAGGTTATTATGATTACGATGACACCTACGAAGCTGATAGTAATGCTACAGACTTGGGGTCTTTTATCACCGTTTATTTTGGTGATTTGGAGGCAGATGCGCAGACTAGTGTTGTGGTTGCTTTTGTTGGTGGTGAAGATGCGGACGAGATCATCGACAATTCCAAAGATGCTTCAGACCGCTGGACAGCAGGACTTAAGGTGGATGAGAACAGCGTCTCCCTCCCCTCTGCTTTCAATCTGAAGCACAATTATCCCAATCCGTTTAACCCCACAACAACTATCGCTTTCGAATTGGATCGAGATGGGCGCGGGCAACTGGATATCTTTGACATTAATGGAAAATTGATAAAAACATTGATGCAGGGTGTAATGCTTGCCGGGCAACACACAGTTCAGTGGGATGCCACAGGTATGAACGGCCAGATTGTTTCTTCAGGGGTATACTTTTACAAGCTTACCCAGAACGGAACATCACAAAGCCAAAAAATGGTGTTGATGCGATAAAAGTCGGATTACCATTATCATAATAGAAAACCCCGCTTCCAGCGGGGTTTTCTATTATTGGACCATTTTGATTTTGTGAACCTGAACTACACTCTTATATTCAGACTCCAACGTGTGGCATAACTTTAAATACCTACTTATTCTTTTCACTTTATCCGGGTTTCTCTATGCGGGAAATACGGGAAAGATCAGCGGAAAAATCACTTCTTCTGAAACCTCCGAACCTCTCATCGGCGCTAATGTGATCATCCTAGGAACGAATCTGGGCGCCAGCACAGACAATGAAGGCGAATACTTTATTATCAACGTTCCCGCCGGAACCCACTCAATTAAGATAATGATGATAGGATATCAATCAATGACCTTCACTGATGTAGCTGTGAGCCCAGATCTCACCACTCAAGTTAATACTCCAATGGCTGAAACTGTTCTGGCAGGTGAAGAAGTAAACGTTACCGCTGAGAAACCGGTCATTCAGAAAGATGTGACATCGACCACCACAACAGTCAGTTCCGCAGCCATGCGAAACATGCCAGTCCAGGGCGTGGGTGATGTATTGAAAACTGTTTCTGGCGTCGTTGGACATGATGATCATGTTCACTTCCGGGGTGGCAGAAGCAATGAAGTGGTTTACATGGTGGACGGTGTACCAGTTAATGATCCGCTTTACGGAGAACCAGGGAATATGGTTTCTACCGGCTCAGTGGAAGAAATGGTGGTGGTCACAGGAACCTACAACGCTGAGTACGGAAATGCCATGTCCGGCATAGTCAATATCGTTACAAAGACAGGCCGGGATGAACATACGGGGCGTTTCCGGCTATTCACAGGTGACCCAGGAGATTTATCAGGTTTTGGCTATGAATACGATTCCACCAAACTCACCACCGAACCCCCTTATATCGAGGATGAGCCTTATGATGATGATAACGATAATAGCGCTTTTGATTCAGGTGAATCATACCGGGACTGGAACCACAACGGCCAGTGGGATTCTGCTTCAGATCAGCTTGAAATGCTCAATAGTGAACTATCCAAAGGGTTTGGTGATTTTCAACGGTTCGAACTTTCTTTGAATGGGCCCATCATTAAAAAGAGGCTTTTCTATACCGTGAATCTGGAAGGTGTGGATGACAAAGGGTGGCTTCCTCAGTCACATGAAAAAGAGTCAGGTATTGGCGGATCACCCATTGGAAAGATTTTTACAAAACTGGCTGTGACTACACCCATGGGTCTCAGAATGTTTCTTACCTACAGTACTGCGAAAAGTAACTGGCGGGAGTATGATCATTTCTGGAAATATCTCCCCTACCGGCAGACTCATCAGACTGAAACCACCGATCAGATAACAACTGCTTTCTCCTTTCAATTTTCGCCAAAAACTTTTGCTGAAGGATCTTTATCTCTTTTTACCAATCACTATTTTTCCGGAGCCAACTCCGAATGGAAATTCGATGCATCTGAAGGTCCTTATTTTGGTAGTCAAGATGTGTTTCAACCACTTTATGACGATCCGGAGGAATTTGGAATTGGAGGCTATGAAGGGATGTGGATAGACTCTGAATCCAAACGAACAATCGTAAAAGGGAGTATAACCAGCCAAGTAAATAAATCCAATCTGCTGAAGGCAGGTTTTTCGTTCATAAAGAATAGTCTCCATCGGGATAGCCATGACGCGCTGGCTGGTTTTGTGACGTTGGGAGACTGGGTCAATCAATATTATGACCACACTCCACTAGAAGCATCGGCCTATCTGCAGGACAAGGTGGAGTTTAACAATCTGATCTTGAACGCAGGTGTCCGCCTGGATTATTTTGATCCCAGTGCTAGCTATTGGGTCGACCCACGTGATGCAGGAGATGACAGCAAAGCTACCAAAACCAAAACAAAATTGCAGGTCAGTCCTCGACTAGGTTTTTCTCATCCCATCACAGACCGATCAGTACTCCACTTCGCCTACGGTCATTTCTTCCAGATACCTGATTTTGCCTATCTTTACTGGAATTTGAGCAATATCCGGGGATCTGACGGCGAATATGTCTACGATCCACAACAGATCGAAATCCATAATCCAACACTGGGTGATCCGGATTTGGAGCCTCAGAAAACTGTAGCCATGGAGATCGGGTGGGAACAGCAGATTGGTGCATCTTTTAGCCTTGACGTTACTGCATTCCACAAAGACATTCAGAATTTAATCGCATCAAGACTGAACTATGTGGGTGCCATAAACTATACCCGGTATATTAATACGGACTACTCCAACGTGAGGGGTATTGAGATATCAATGAATAATACCTTTTCACAAGCCCTTTCAGCCTCTTTGAATTATACCCTTTCTAGAGCTGAGGGCAACAGTTCAGATATTTTTGAGGCATTTTATGACCTCTATTCTTTTCCACCAAGAGTTCGACCCAAACGGGTCTTACCATTGGATTGGGACCAACGCCAGACATTGAGCTTTACTGTTGATTTTAACAGTAGCCAGTTGGGAGGTGTTTTTCTTAAAAACTGGAACTTTTCACTTATCGGGAACTACGGCAGCGGTATCCCCTACACACCACTAAACACACAGGGAATGCGCATTGGTGAACAGAACAGCGAGCGGCAGCCAAGCACATTTTACATGGATGTTTATATCTCACGAGCCTTCGATATTCCTATTGCAGAAAGTTTCGGGATTTTTATTCAGATAGATAACCTCCTGAACAGAAAAAATGCCCTTTACGTCTACCCAACTACTGGCCTACCTGATAGATCACTCTACCACGATGTAACACCTGACGGCGTCAATGATCCTAGCATGTATTCCTCCCCACAGCAGATCATGATGGGGATAGAGGTGATGTGGTGAGAAAAGCTCTTCTTTCCATTTTCATGCTCTCGTTCGTTCTCTTCGGCCAGAAGGGAGAGCTGAGAAAACAACCTAAACCTACCCTTATCCAGAAACTTCTCCGGACTATAGGATACGAAGACAGGGCTTACGGTATTCACAATGATGGCAAAATTGCTACCTATTTCACCAATTATGGCCTAATCGGTTATTTTAATCCGTCTGTTGAATATCCCACGAATACAGAGAGATACTACGCTTGGCAGATCGGAATCATGATCGGTGCCATGGTAGACACTTCCGATGACGGCATTAATAATGCCGTACCTCTATCCAGTGATACTTATCAAGATTACGGTGAGAAAAATTTCAACCCTATTGTGGGACTCAATTCTGGAGGATACAATCCTTCCGTGGCCATGAGTGATGATCCCAACACATGGCCTTTGAGCTGGCCGGCTGGAATTCCTGTGGGGCCCAGCGGCTGGCCTGGACTGCCTCTATTTAATTACGAACCAATCGGCTCTCAGGAATCCTACTGGATCATGCGCGATTTCGAAAGCGAAGCCTTTGATTTGAGAGGAGAAGGAAAGTCAAAAGTAGGCGCATTGGAAGTCGTCTCTAGAGGGATACAAAGTAACAGTACCCTTACCAATAGATTTCTTTTTTACCAGTATGATATTGTGAACAAATCTTCAAAAACTCTTCGCGACGGCCGTTTTGGCATTTTGGTAGATCCTGATCATCCAGCTCATCTTGAGACGGAATACGGAGATGACAGTGCCGAGTTTATTACCAGCCTCAATCTCGCCGTCTCTTATGATTACGACAACAATTACACCGGTTGGCCAGGGGTGGATCTTGCTTATCTTGGAATTCAGTTTTTGAAATCACCCACCGATTCTGACGGCAATCTGCTAGGGATGACATCATGGAAATCTTTTACCTACGGCCAAATGCCTCAGTCAGGGGAAACTGGCGGAGTTCTTTACAAATCCCGTGATGAGGCTCAATACGATTACATGAAGCCAGGCATCTTTTCACCAAGTCCTCAAGTAAACAAAGATATCGTTTATGTCATGGCTAGTGGTGATTTTACAATTGCTCCGAGAGATACTCAGACCGTGGTAATTGCGGTCCTCACTGCCGACACACGAGAGCAACTTGTAAAAACAGCGGAAGCAGCACTGGCTGTTTTCAACAATGATTTCAAGACCCCCTCCGCCCCTGACCCACCTATAGTTAACGCAGTGGCCACAGATGAAACGGTAACACTCTATTGGGATACAGAATCGGCTGAGAAAAGCCAAGACAGACTCACGGGTAAAACTGACTTTGAAGGGTATCGGATATATCGTAGTACTGATTTGGGAGCCAACTGGGGTGAGACTACTGACAATCTCACCACCTATCCCCTGGGTTACAAACCGCTGGCTGATTATAACAAATTCAACAGTATTGATGAACTGGGAACCATTGAGACTGCCCATACATCAATTATGTCCAACGCAACCATTAAGGCATGGGGTTTAATTCCAAAGACTACGAATATGGTGGAGAATACTTATTTAATTACATTTGTCACAGACAGCACATTTAATGTATATGATGCCCGCAACGGATGGCTATTGGCACTTAACCGCCAGTTCTTGACAGATGGTTTCTCTATCATCCATACAGGCAACTGGGACACCGATGCAAAGTTTGTTTACGTTTCTGGAAGCGATCCCATTACGGAAGCACCCTATACCTCTGGAAAACTGATCTACGTGGGAGGCGCTGTAGTCCAGATCGAAAATTTGGCGAGCGACTGTGATGCAAACCCTGCCGGCTGTATAATGGCTGGTGATGTGTTCCAAGTAAAAACGCGGCTATTGGACAGCGGACTGGATAACGGTCTGAAACATAGCTGGATGGACACCAATGTGGTGAACGGCGTTGAATACTGGTATGCGGTGACAGCCTATGACCGAATTGACCTCACTTTGGATGTACCGGTCAACGAATTAACTCCCGCAACAACACCAAACACACCTGCTAATCCTCATACAGTATCGGTTATTCCCAGCAAACCAGTGAGTAGCGTGGAACAGGGAAAGATCTCTGACTTGGGACTGCAACATGTATCAGGAATTTCCACAAGTGAAATTCTTATCGATCTATATGATCCCAGCCTTCTAGCCGACGCAGAGTACACTCTAGGCGTAAAGTATCGAAGTGTGCTGGAAAAATCCTTCTACTTAATTGAGACGACCAGTTCAGCAGATACTATCTTAAACAATTTACCCATTGTTTCAAGAGACCAATCCTGGATGGGATACGATAATGCGCCTGTCGTTAGAGGTTTCAGGCTGTCCGTTATTGATGATCCCGCTGATACGGTAGGATTCATTCTGGTTGAAGGGGACAGTGCTCACTTTGCCGATGGTGATGTCGCAATAGATCTGCCAGGCGCCACTGGCAGACCGGACGTTCCTCGGCGGGATGTAGAAATCATCTTCGACAATTCAGGTAACATCGCCCATTACGGCGGACAGCCCGCGCAAAAAAACGTGGTCGTTCCATTTACGGTGTGGGATATTACAGATTCCACCAACAGGTATAAACTCCATTCCCTTTTTAAGGATAAAACACCAAAGGATGAATGGGGACCTAATGATGATATAACTCTATTAAGCATAGCTGCTGACAATGATTTCCCTACCGGCAATTTCAATTCCGTAAAAGCAAATTACGGCCTTTTCACACTGAGTTTCGGCTTCAGTGAACCTGATTCCCTCTACCTGGCAACCGAGTGGCAGGGTGACCGATGGCAACTTCTGACAATGCGCCCGCTACATGGTGATGATTTGTTCCGTTTCTCAACATTGGCGCCCAAACTGCGTGACAAGCCTTTGATTGACCTTGTTAAGGTGGTTCCTAATCCATTCGTGGTTTCGGCAGCGTGGGATTCCCGGGAAGGTCAGCACCGTATACAGTTCACCAACCTACCGGAAACATGTACCATCAAGCTCTATACGGTGGCAGGGGACCTCGTTCGAACCATAGAACACAATGGCGGTTCATTCGAATGGTGGGATCTCCATAATGAATCGGACATGGAGGTGGCTTTCGGTGTTTATCTCTATCATATTGAATCGGAATCCAACGGAACTACTGTAGAAAAATCCGGAAAAATCCTGGTGGTACGTTGAAGATACAGATCATATTGGCGTCAGTTATGTTCTTCTCCCTGGTTTCAGGCCAAGTGGATGTGAAAGAATTTGAAAGTAAGATAGGAACTACAGCTGCCAGTTTTCTCAAGATAGGCGTAGGTCCTCGGGCACTGGCCATGGGTGAGGCATTCGTTGCAGCAGCTGACGGCCCCTCAGCAGCATTCTGGAATCCCGCCGGTTTAGGACGGATGAGGGGAACAACTATTTCCGCCTCAACTACTGATTGGATTATGGATCTCAGACTTCATTCGGCTGTAGCTTCCACAAAATTGCAGGGACCAGGTGTAGTAGCATTTTCCGTAAATACACTCCAGATGGATGAGATCGAAGTCACCACTCTCCGGTCCCCTGATGGAGATGGAACTTACGCCAGTGCATCAGATGTCATGATCGGCCTCTCATATGCTCGACCACTAACGGATGTTTTTGTTGTAGGAGTTACCGGAAAATGGATTTACAACAATGTGGCAAATGAAACTGCCTCAGCCACAGCAATAGATATTGGTACCCTCTTTTCACCGGGATGGCGAGGCATACGAATAGGTATGTCCCTCACCAACTTTGGAACGAAAATGCGCTTGGACGGCCGTGACCTAAACGCTGAACACGATGTGGACCCACTTCTGGGACTGGACGAACCTGCGAAGAGCCGCCTTAGAACTAGAGATTGGGATCTCCCCACTGCTTTTCGATTGGGAATGGCTATCAATGTTGTAGAAACATCAAATCTTTTATGGACAGCTACAGCAGACGCCATCCATGCTACAGACAATGTGGAGCGGGCCAACTTTGGTTCCGAAATCACAATCGGACAAGTGAAACTCCGGGCCGGAGGAGGAGTGAACTATGACCAAATGAAGCTAGGTTTTGGTGGAGGAGTGACCCAGAAGTTGGGCGGGAGAAATGTTACCATCGATTACGCAGCCGTTACCCTCTCACCTTTCGACCTTATACAGAGTATTGCTTTTACTGTCGGATTGTAGAACAACCTATTATTTATTAACCATAGTTTTTCAGAACAATTTTCATCATTGTCAAGGATAATATATCTAAACTATGGAACCTTCGATTGGTACACAGCGTAAGAGAATAAAATGATCAACAGAGGCTCGCATGAAGTCGAGTCTTAGGCAAACTCGTGAGAGGAGGGAATGTCCCACGACATTTCCTCCTTTTTTATTTGCCCAACTTAAACAATAAACCAAGGAGACCCACTATGGATTCAAGAAAAAAAGAGATCATTGTCCTTTCGACCTTCACAGCAGTTGCATTGGCTGCCATCGGCATCGGTATCACCCACAACCAATCCCGAACATTGGATTCAAACAAAGGTGTTGAAGAAGCCGTGGAAAGATTCACCCCTACCTCAGAAGTTGAAAATATTCTCATTTCACATGTGGAACCAGCTCTAATAGAGGTCGCTTCCGTTGAGCCGAATGAGATGAATATTGGACTTGTTGATTCCTTCCAGCCTGAGTACAACAGTGAAGGTAACGTGGACTGGACATTCCCGGAAGCTTTTGCAGACGCTCGCTTGAAACTGGGAACGGGCCGGACGTTCATTTGGAATTCCCAGCCTTTCACCACTTTCTATGCTGAAGAACTATCCATTCTGGCCGGAGATCAACTGGCTGCTTCGGACAGTCTCCAACCGGGAGAAAAAGCAGACACTACAGCTCTAGATGAAGAATAACTGATCGAGGCGTTCCCCCTCCTCGCGCCTTGATGCCACCGGGCCGGCTTTTGAGCCTTGGGACCCGTTCTAG
>MDSZ01144670.1_pt1 | contig 16785 bp, 16 predicted proteins | sample 811201 | NCBI WGS metagenome assembly MDSZ01 (sample SAMN05326647, study PRJNA326480) | marine metagenome | isolation source: seawater | place: Indian Ocean: North | collected 2010
CTGTTAGCGCCGATGGTACTTTGTCTTAAGGCATGGAAGAGTAGGTCGTTGCCAGGAATTTTTTAAAAATTCTTAATCGGATGCTTAAATATAAAATTCTATTTAAATGAAAATTAATAGCTTATTTCAAGATAACTGTTATGTGATTGCTGAGGCTGGACTAAATCATAACGGATCAATTGACCTAGCAACCAAACTTATTAAACTAGCATCTGAAGCAGGCGCTGATGCAGTTAAATTTCAAAAAAGAACAATTGAAAATTTAGCTGATAAATCCAGTTTAGATAGACAAGATGATCGGTTCCCCGAATTTGGAAAAACGTACAGACAAATTAGAGAACATTTAGAATTTGATAAAAAAGAATATGAATACCTAAAAAAAACAGCTGAAGAGCATGGTCTTGATTTTATTGTTACTGCTTTTGATAATGATGCGGTTGATTTTTTAGACAAGATTAATGTAAATTTATTTAAACTTGCAAGTCATAGTCTCACAAATTATCCTTTAATAGAATATATTTCTAAAAAAAATAAACCAATCATACTATCTACTGGTATGTGTAGTATCGAAGAAATTGATCAAGCAGTATCAATATTAAAAAATAATAAAGTTCAATTTGCCTTGATGCATTGTGTATCTTCATACCCTACACCTATTCAAGATTGTAATTTAACCATGATTAATATCTTAAGGGATAGGTATAATGTGCCGGTTGGTTACTCTGGACATGAAAAAGGTACATTGCCTACAATTACATCTGTAGCGATGGGAGCTCAATTAGTTGAAAGACATTATACTTTAGATAAAAATATGATTGGCTTTGATCATAAAATTTCCCTTGAGCCTAATGAATTAACAAATATGATTGAAGATATTAGAAATATAAAGTTGATTAAAGGTGACGGCAGTAAGAAAATTTCAGAGACAGAATGGATAACTAGAAAAAAATATCACGTTTCAATGATTTCTAAGATTAAAATTAATAAGGGCTCAGTTTTAACAGAAGATATGGTTGTATATAAAAACCCTGGCACTGGAATTACATATAATAACTCTAGTCTTATAATTGGCAAAAAAGCAAAACATGATATACCTCAAGATGTCTTGTTAATGCAGGATATGTTTTTTTAATAAATGAATAAAGTTTCAGTAATAATCAGATCAAGGAATGAAGAAAGATGGATTGGCCATGCTATACAATCAATTATTGATCACTTACCAGATTCAGAAATTATTATAGTTGATAATAACTCACAAGATGAAACCAAAAATATTGTAAAAAATTTTAAAAGAGATCCAGATTTAAACTCCTCAGATAGATCGAGGTATACGGATATAAATATAATGAATATTAATGAATACACACCTGGAAAATCAATAAATCTTGGAATTAAAGAGGCTACAAATAATATCTGCCTAATATTATCTGCTCATTGTGTAATTAATAAATTTAATTTAATGAAAATTAAAAAGGATATTAAAAAATACGCATCAATTTTTGGTAACCAGATTCCAATTTGGAATGGTAAAAAAATTACCAAAAGGTATATTTGGAGTCATTTTTCTGATGAAGAGCAAGTAAATATGTTTTCCAAATTAGAAAACAGATATTTTTTACATAATGCATTTGCAATTTATGATAAATCTTTTTTACTATCTAATCCATTTGACGAAGGGTTGCAGGGAAAAGAAGATAGATATTGGGCAATTAAAGTAATAAATGAAGGTAATAAAATTTTGTATGACCCAAGTCTTGAAGTAATGCATCATTATACTGTTAATGGAAGTACTTGGAAGGGATTAGGATGAGCTTAAATATACTTGGGGTAACTCTTGCTAGAGGAGGCTCAAAAAGTATTAAAAATAAAAATATAATCGAATTAATGGGTAAGCCTCTAATTGCCTATACAATATCAGAAGCACAAAAGTCTAAATATATTACTGACTATATAATTTCCACTGACTCAGAAAAAATAGCAAAAGTATCAAGAAAATTTAATGCTAGTGTTCCTTTTTTGAGACCAAAAAACCTATCAACTAGTAAATCTAGTTCGGTTTCAGCTTTGATTCATGCTGTAAAATTTATGGAAAAAAAAAACAAAAAAAAATATGATTATGTAATTGAATTGATGTGCACTAATCCGCTAAAAAATGTTTTTGATATAGATAGTATAATAAAAAAAATTATTAGATATAACGCAAATACTGTTATAGCTATTCATAGAGTTGAAGACCATCATCCTGCAAGGATTAAAAAAATTGTTAATGGTAAGATTGTAGACTTTCTAGTAAAGGAAAAAAAAGAATCTAGAAGACAAGATCTTAGACCAAAGGCTTATGTTAGAAGTGGATCAATTTATGCTATTAAAAGAGATTTTTTAATATATAAAAAAAGAAGATATGGTCTAAGTAATAGCTTACCTTATATTTTACCTTTAAATAGAGCTGTTAATATTGATAATGAAATTGACTTACTTGTTGCTAAATTTTTAATAAAAAATAAAAATGCATAAATTATTAATTGCGACACCTATAAATCATATCAATGGACTTGAAAAATATCTTAAAACTTTTTCAATTGTAATAAACAAAGGTAATCCTACTAGGAATGATATAATCAATTATATTGCTAAGGTTGATGCGATATATATCAATCCAAACAAATCTAAAATATTTTATGGAAGAAATATTTTGCAATATGCAAAAAATCTAAAAGTAATTTGTACAGCCTCAACAGGGACTAACCATATTGATATTGAATACGCAAAAAATAAAAATATTAAAATTCTTTCTCTAACAAAACAATACTCTGTAATTAATAAAATTTCATCAACTGCAGAGCTAGCTACAACGCTAAGCCTAATGTCTATAAGAAATACTTTTTTTGCAATGAATTCAGTTATTAATAAGCAATGGGATTATGAGAAATATATAGGCAGACAATTTAATTCTTTAAAAGTTGGAGTCATAGGTTTCGGAAGACTGGGAAAAATATATACAAATAATATGCTTGGACTAGGTTTTAAAGTTTATGTTTTTGATCCATTTGTAAAAATTCAAAAAATAAAAAATGTAACTCGATGTACTAATCTTAAACAAATTTTTGATAAATGTAATTTAATTTCATTACATATACATGCGAATAGTGAAAATTTAAATCTAATAGATAACAAAATTCTTAAGTATGCGAAAGAGGATATTATTATTATAAATACTTCAAGAGGAGAAATAGTAAATGAGCAACATCTATATAGCTTTCTTCAAAAAAATGCTTTATCAAAGTATTATACAGATGTACTTGCTAGTGAAATAAAAAATAAATTTAAGTCTCCGATATTTCGTTTAATGAAAAGAAAAAATAATAGCCAGGTATGTATTACGCCTCATATTGGTGGAATGACTATAGAAGGTCAAAATATAGCATATTTTCATGCAGCTAAAATGTTGCGTAATTTTTTACAAAAAAACAAACTCAAATAAAATAAATATTTATTTTAACACTATTAATCCATTATCAGATAATATATTAAATATTGATAACTAATATATATTTTAAAACTTTATATTTTGAAATATACACTATTTCTTTATGAATTTTTCAATTGTTATTCCTGTATTTAACGAACAAGATAACATAATACAATTAGTAGAAGAAATTCATGAAGTGCTTAAAGATAATTATATTTTTGAATTAATTATTGTCAATGATTTTAGTAATGATGGAACTTTAAAAATTTTAAATAAAAATAAACAAAAATATAATTTTAAAATTTTAAATAATGAATCAAATCTAGGTCAGAGTTATTCTTTAATTAAGGGAATTGAAAATTCAAATTATGATACTATAATCACTTTAGATGGAGATTTACAAAATGATCCCAAAGACATAATTAAATTAATTAAAAAATATTTTAGTAATGAAAACTTTGAACTTGTTTCAGGAATAAGATTAAAAAGAAATGATAAATTAATAAAGATACTATCCTCAAAGATAGCAAATGCAGTTAGGCGTTTTATATTAAATGATGGTTGTAAAGATACAGGGTGCTCTTTAAAAATTTTTAATAAAAATACATTTATAACCTTCCCATATTTTAACGGTATACATAGATTTTTACCTGCTCTTTTTAAAGGATTTGAAAAAAAAGTAAGCTTTATTGAAGTTAATCATAGGCCCAGGCTTTATGGTTTTTCTAAATACAATACAATTAGTAGATTAATTTGGGGTATAAGGGATATAATAAGGGTAATAATAATTATTAGGAGGTTTAAAAGAAATCGTGCTTAATTATTTTAATAATCTCACAAATATTGAAATTCTATTTTTATGTATTGGCTTTATTGGCCAAGGTATATTTGCTTCCAGATTTATAGTACAATGGATTTACTCTGAAAAAAAAGGCAAAAGTGAGATTCCAATTATTTTTTGGTATCTAAGTATCTTTGGTGGTTTGGGCTTATTAACTTATGCAATATTTAGACAAGATCCTGTAATTATTGTTGGCCAACTATTTGGTATATTTATTTATTTAAGAAATCTTATCTTAATATATAAAAATAATTAATTTAAGTATGTCAAAAGATAAATGGGATCTTATAATTTCTTCAAATAAAAATTTTTTATTCCTAAATTTAAAAGAAATTTTAAAATATAAAGATTTAATTTTTTTATTAGTTAAAAGAGATTTTGTTGTTTTTTATAAACAAACTATTCTAGGGCCTTTATGGTATATTCTACAACCACTAATAAATACAATAATTTTTACAATTATTTTTGGTAATATTGCAAAAATTCCTACTGATGGATTACCACCTTTTTTATTTTACATGTCTGGAAATGTTATTTGGATGTATTTCTCTACATGCCTAACATTAACTAGCAACACATTTATTTCTAATACACATATTTTTAGTAAAGTATATTTTCCACGATTAACAATTCCAATCTCATTTGTAATAATTTCATTACTTCAATTGTTTATTCAGCTAATTATTTTTATTTGTTTTATAATATATTATTCAATTGACTTAGAAATATTCAATTTTTCTATTAATTTATTATATTTACCACTTTTAATATTATTGACTGCATTTATTAGTATTGGATTTGGAATATTAATATCATCACTTACAACTAAATATAGAGATTTAACTTTTGTTCTTTCTTTTGGTGTGCAATTATGGATGTTTGCTACTCCCATTGTATATCCATTAAGTTTAGTGAATCAAAGTTACAAATATTTATTTTATTTTAATCCAATGACCTTTGTTGTAGAGAGTTTCAGAAATATTTTTTTTGGCATAGGTTCTTTTGACTCAATTAATTTTATAATTTGTATTATTACTTCTATTTTGGTATTTATAATAGGTTTACTTATGTTCAATAAAATAGAAAAAAATTTTATGGATACAATTTAAAATGAATGAAGTCATCCAAATTAATAATCTATTTAAAGAATATAACCTAGGTGTAATTGGAAGAGGTACTTTGTATAGAGATATACAATCACTAATTGCAAAATTACAAGGAAAAGAGGATCCGAATTCTTTAATTGGTTTTGAAAAAGAAAATTCTCAACTTTCAAATAAAAAATTTCTTGCACTTAAAGAAATTAATTTATCAGTTAAACAAGGTGAAGTATTAGGAATTATCGGTGCAAATGGAGCTGGCAAATCAACACTATTAAAAATATTATCAAGAATTACAGCCCCTAGTTTAGGTGAAATAAAAATAAAGGGTAAGATCGCTAGTTTACTTGAGGTTGGTACTGGTTTTCACGCTGAGCTAACAGGACGAGAAAATATTTATCTTAATGGGGCAATTAATGGTATGTCAAAAAAAAGAATAGATAAAATAATTGATCAAATAATAGATTTTTCTGGTATAAAAAAACACATAGATACTCCTTTAAAAAGATACTCCTCAGGAATGGAAGTTAGGCTAGGATTTTCTGTTGCAGCTTTTTTTGATTGCGATATTCTTATTTGTGATGAAGTTCTGGCAGTTGGAGATCATATATTTCAAGAAAAAGCAATTTCAAAAATGAAAGATATAAGCTCTAATCAGGGTAAGACAGTACTATTTGTAAGCCATAATATGAATTCAATAAGTAAATTATGTACAAAAGTTTTAATTATGAACAAGGGAAATATTATTGATCAAGGTGAGCCTAACCAAATGATAAGTAATTACACTAACTCAGATTTTACTCATAAAAGATTCAAATCAATTGAATGGAATAAATTAGATGAATCTCCAGGTGGGGATATAGTTAGATTAAAATCTATAAAGACACTTGATGGAAATAATTACCCAAGAAAATCTTTTTCCATTGACGAGGATGTAATTATTGAAATTGAGTATTATGTTTTAAAAGATGAACAAAATATATGTATAAACCTTACATTCTCTAGTGATCAAAAAACAATTTTTCAGTCGCTTGATGATTATACTAAAGAAAATTGGGATAATCAAAAAAAAATAAATAAAGGACTATATTCATCTAAGTGTAAAATTAAAAAAAACTTGTTTAATGAAGGTATTATAGATTTAAACATTGTAATATTTACTCCACCAGCAGATATAGATTCAGCTTATCAAGTAATGTTACCAAAAAGAGATACAGGAATTTTATCTTTTGAAATTGTTGATAATTTTAGTGTTGATTCAGCGCGAGGAACTTATCCATATGCATGGCACAAAGACTGTGTCATTAGACCTGAGTGTAATTGGTCAAAATTAAAAATTAATTAAAAAACTAAAAGAAATATTTATTATAATCTTAAATAGTATATTATTTTTTTTATAAAATGTTATTTTAGGATAATCTTTACATGGAAATAGTAGCTAATTATATTAATGGAAAAAAAGTAAATAATTCAAATAAAACTTCTGACGTATTTGATCCATCAACAGGTGAGGTTAAAAGAAAAGTTGTTCTCTCAGAACAAGATGATTTAGAAATAGCAATAAAATCAGCAAAAGAAAGTCAGTTGGAGTGGTCCAAAGTTACACCTTTGAAAAGATCAAGAATAATTTCAAAATATAAAAATATAATCGAAAATAATATAGAAAATTTAGCAAAGTTAGTTTCAGAAGAACATGGAAAAACTATTGAAGATGCAAAAGGATCAGTTATTCGAGGTTTAGAAGTTGTTGAATTTGCTTCTGGTATTCCTCATTTGTTAAAGGGTGAATTTTCTCATAATGTAGGTAGTGATATAGATTCTTGGACAATGAGAAGCCCAATAGGTATTTGTGCTGGTATCACTCCATTCAATTTTCCAGCAATGGTTCCAATGTGGATGTATCCAATTGCAATTGCATGTGGTAACTCTTTTATATTAAAACCTTCTGAAAAAGATCCATCTTGTCCAATTAAATTAGCAGAATTATTTTCTGAAGCAGGACTGCCAGATGGTGTATTTAACGTTATTAATGGAGATAAAAATATAGTAGATATGATAATTAATCATGAGGATATATCATCAATTAGTTTTGTTGGATCAACTCCAGTCGCTAAATATATATATGAAAAATCTTCTCAGAATTTAAAAAGAGTTCAATCACTTGGAGGAGCAAAAAATCATTTGGTGGTAATGCCCGATGCTAACCTTGAACAAGCCGTTGATGGGATTATTGGTGCTTCATATGGATCTGCTGGTGAAAGGTGTATGGCAATTTCAGTTGCAGTAGCAGTAGGAGATATTGCTGACAATTTAGTTGATAATATTTATAAAAAAGCACAACTAATTAAAGTCGGCCCCTGGACAGATAATGAATCTGAAATGGGACCAGTAATTAGTAAAGAGCATAAATTAAAAATAGAGAATTATATTTCTTCAGGCATAAACGAGGGGGCTAAAATTTTATTAGACGGAAGAAATTTTAAAATACAGGGATATGAAAACGGTAATTTTGTTGGACCTACACTTTTTGATAACGTTACTAAAGATATGAAAATTTATAAAGATGAAATCTTTGGTCCAGTGTTATGTGTTGTAAGAGTTCCAGACTATGAAAATGCATTAAAACTTGTCAACGATCATCAATTTGGAAATGGTACATCAATTTATACTTCAGATGGTGAAGTTTCTAGACATTTTACTACTAATTCAAAAATAGGAATGGTGGGTGTAAATGTACCAATACCAGTACCTATGGCATTCCATAGTTTTGGAGGTTGGAAGCAATCATTATTTGGTGATCATTCCATGCATGGAATGGAAGGTGTACATTTTTATACAAAATTAAAGACAATAACATCAAGATGGCCTAAAAGTATCCAAGAAGGCCCCGAATTCATCATGCCAAAAAATTAGATGAATGTTCTAGTTACTGGATCTTGTGGCTTCATCGGATACTCTCTTTGTTATTTTTTATTAGAGAAAAAGAATATTAAAATTTTAGGTATTGATAATATAAATTCCTACTATGACCAAAAATTAAAAATAAACCGCCTCAATATATTAAAAAAATATAATAATTTTAAGTTTTATAAAATTGATTTAAATGACAAAAAAAATTTAAAAAAAATATTTAATTCAAATAAAATTGATTACATAATCAATTTAGCAGCGCAAGCTGGTGTAAGATACTCTATTGAAAATCCTTATGCTTACTATGAAAGTAATATTAGTGGTTTTTTTAATATATTAAACTTAGCTAAAGATTATAAAATTAAACATTTTATTTACGCCTCAACAAGTTCTGTTTATGGTAATAGTAAAAAATTTCCATTAAAAGAAAGTTTCAATACAGATAATCCAGAGTCTTTGTATGCTGCAACAAAAAAATGTAACGAAATTTTAGCATACTCATATAGTAATATATATAAATTGCCTTCCACGGGTTTAAGATTTTTTACAGTATATGGACCCTATGGAAGGCCAGATATGGCATTATTTAAGTTTACTGATTCTATTATTAAAAATAAAAAAATAGAAGTATACAACTATGGAAAACATGAGAGAGATTGGACTTATATTGATGATATCGTAATATCAATTTATAAAATTTTGACCAAAATTCCAAATAAAAAAGTACCTCATGAAATTTACAACATTGGTAGCAATAATCCAAAAAAATTAATGAAATTCATAGATTTAATTTATAAAAAATTAAATAAAAATAAAAAAATTAAATTTTCAAAATTCCAATTAGGAGATGTTAAAAAAACTCATGCATCAATATTTAAACTATCTTCTAAAATTAATTACAAACCCAAAACCTCTTTAGAAAGTGGTATTAACCGTTTTATTGATTGGTATTTTCAATATTTTAATAAAAAATGAGAATTTTAATTACTAATTTACTATCTTTACTAATAATTTTAATACCTTTTGGTTTAGTTGCTGGTCCAGCAATTCCAGATATAGTTGTTTCAGTATCAAGTACAATTTTTATTTTTTTTTTATTAATTAATAAAAAAATTGATTATTTTAATAATAAAATATTCATATATTTTATATTATTTTGCTTTTATTTATTAACCCTATCTTTTTTTTCAATTGATCCAAATTTATCTTTTGAAAGTTCACTTTTTTATTTTAGATTTGGAGTATTTACGTTGTTATTTTTATACATTTTAGAAAATGATAAAAAATTTCTGAGCAAGTTATTCTTTTCTCTACTTATACTCTTTGTATTACTTTTTTTTGATTCAATGATACAATTTATTTATAAAAAAAATCTATTAGGTTTTCCAGTCTTTAAAAATGAATATAGAATAACAAGTTTTTTTAACGATGAATTAAAATTAGGAAGTTTCATATCAAGATTTTTACCTATTATTATCGGTTTGTCTTACTTAATATTTTTAAATAAATTAAAAAAATATACTGAAATTTTTTGTTTTCCTTTCTTATTTTTATCTTTTATTATAATTTATTTAACTGGTGAAAGAGTTTCTCTATTTTATTTCTTTATCTTTCTGTTTTCTTATTTTTTACTATTTAAATTTAATAATCATTTTATTGAAACGAATAAGATTAAATTATTTTTTTTATCAATTATAATTTTCTGCCTTGTCATTTTTTCAAATGAAGACATTTTTAATAGAATAATCAAATACACATTATTTCAATTTTTTGAAGGTAACAGACTTCACATATTTAGTGTTCAGCACGAAGCAATATATTTTACGTCTTATAAAATACTTTTGGACAATCCATTATTTGGAATTGGCCCTAAAATATTTAGAGTCTTATGTTCTTTTGGAGATTATCCAACTTACTCTATGTTAGATAGTTCAATAAATGGATGTCAGACACATCCACATAATACATATATTCAACTGTTGGTAGAAACTGGTTTAATTGGTTTTATACTAGTGCTTATGTTATTTGTTTATATTTCTCTAAAAATAATTTTTCATTTTTACCAAGTTATTAGATTCAAAAAATACATTTATGATAATCTACAGATATCTATTCTTATTTTAATGTTTATAAATCTTTTTCCATTTGTTCCTAATGGTAATTTTTTTAATAATTGGCTGTCTATAGTTTACTATTTTCCAATAGCATTAATGATTTTTGTTTTAAGAAAATCAAAACCGTATCAATAAATGATTATAAATTATTTGTATAATTATAATTTTAATATATGAAAAAACTGTGAAAGTATCATTTACAAGTAAAATAATTTTTTGCATTGTTTTGCTAATTTTAAGCAATACTTTTCTTTACTTATATATTAAGCCAAAACTCCATCTTGTCCATAACTCTCAATATATCGTTTATTTTGATAATATGTCAAATGTCTCACAAGATTTTATTTCTAATCAAACTAAATCAAATGTATCTACTTACTATAATTTATCAAAGGTAACTTTTTATAATTATTTGATATCTTTTAATCAGTCATTTAATTCATTACTAATTGATGAATTGACTAGTTTTAATCAAAAACCAGACTTTGATATACTTAAGCAAAGCTTTGTTGGTATAAAAAATAGTAATGAAATAATACATGTAAAAGTTCTAAGAAAAGACGATGGAGAAGAATATTTGAATTATTTGAATAAATTAGTGGAGAGCTTAAAGCCAATTGCTTTACAAAGACATTTAAATGAATTTTACATAGAACAAAATGAACTAAAAATTAAAAAAGAAGAAATATTAAAGGCTATTAATATTGTTAATAAAAGTAATTCTGATGATAGAGTTTATCAAAAAATACAGGATTATGTAATATCACATCTTTTAGACTTTTTAGATTCACAGGAAGGAACTATGCCTACTGCTAACTTTTATAGTTTAATTGACAAAACAATCTTATTACAGACAATCGATAAAATTGATAATGATTTAAATAATATAAATAAATTAATAGACGAAATGAACACAATAATTAGCAATAATATAAAATTACATTCTAATACTGATATTTATAAAAATGACGGTAAAGCGCTAGTATATTTTTTAATTATGAATTTAGTATTATTTTTATTAGTCTTTCTGTATTTATTTCTAGATAAAATATTACTAATAACAAAATCTATTAATAAAATTGAATCATAATAAAAAATAAAAAAGAATTGAATGTTTTTCCCAATATCAGTCGATATAAAAAATTGGTTTGATAAAAAAAATAAACCAAAAATAATTGGCTCGTGGGTTTTTAGTAATAAAAATAAGCAACTACTTGATGATTGTGAAATTATTGATGATAATTTTTTAAAAATATCTGATAATTTGTCTGCACAAAGGTATTTATATCGAATTTATTTAAAAAATATTAAAATAGTTTCTTCAAAACTAAATCAATATCATAATTTAAATCATAAGGATAAATATTGGGAGTATTTAATTGGTATTTGGTATTGGAATTTCATAATCTCAATATACGATAGATATTTATCGATAAAAAAAATTCAAAATAAATATCCAAAAATTAATATAAAGGTAAATAATGAGATTTTTTATACTAAATCTCACACTGAATATTATAAATTAGTACAAACTGATGAATATAATTATTATTTATTTTCTCAAGTTATACTTAATATAAAAAATGAGTTTAATTTACAAATAGTATCAGAAAATTACAGAACAGAAACTCATGAAAAAGGTCAAAATAATTATTCTGATAATTATTTATCATTTCTTAAATTCAAAAAATTATTTGATTATTTGAGATCGATTAAATATGGAATAAAAGAATTTATAGGAAGTAGAAATAATAATTTTTTGGATCTGAATTCACCATTATCATATGATGAAAAAATTAAAATTTATAAAGAATTAAAACAAACCTTTTATGTTCCATCAATATTTTCAAAAAAAACCAAAAAAAAATTCATAAAATTATTAAATAATAAAACAATAAATACAATTAAAAGAAAAAAAATTTTTAATTTTAAAAATGAAAGCGACAATGAGTTCGAAATATTATTAAACAAATTAATTGTATATAATTTTCCAATAGAATATTTAGAAAACTATTTTAAAAATTTATTTATTGTTAAAAAAAACTTTCCATCAAAAACCCCAAAGATTATATTAGTCAGATCTCAAGATGAAACAAGTACAGCAATACGTTTTTTTATAGGCGAATGTATAAACAGAAATTCAAAGATAATATCTTGTCAGGAAGGAGGCGGTGTTGGCTCAAAATTAAAAAGTATATATACTGAAAGACTATATTCACGATTATCTGATATTTGGCTAAATTGGGGCTGGTTTACTCGAAATAAAAAAATACAAAGATTCCATTTTACAAAAAATTCATGGATTGAAAAATACGAATATAACAAAAAAGGAAATTTATTAATTGTAGGATCATCTTGTAGAAAATATTTTACAAGCTTTATTGATGGACAATCTCCATTTTATAATAAAATACAATTAAAACTTAACTTATTGTTTATTGAAAATTTAAATATAAATATTTTTAAAAATTTGATTTTTAGACTCCATTGGAAATTTGGTTACGATGAAGATATAAAATTAAAAAATAAATTTCCTGACATACAATTAAGTTATAGGGAAAATTTAGGTCATCATTATGACTTACTTTTTAAAAGTAAGTTAGTAATCTGTACATCAGATTTTACAAATTTTAAACAAAATCTAATTATTAATCATCCTACTATCCTTTTATGGGATAAAAATTATTTTAAAATTAGAAAAGAAGCGCAAAAATATTATGATATGCTTTATGAATATAAAATTTTACATTACGATCCATTGATTTGTGCTAACTTTGTTAATGAAATTTATGACAATCCCTTAATTTGGTGGAATAGTACTAATGTTCAAAAAACATTAAAAATATTTATGAATAATTTTTGTAATAAATCTGATGATATAGTTAATCAAATAGTTAAGTTGGTAAATAATGAGTAAGACAAAGATTAACAAAGCAATTATTTTAGCAGGAGGGGTTGCAAAACGTCTGAGACCACTAACAGAAGTTGTAAGTAAACATTTACTACCAATATATAATAAGCCAATGATTTACTATCCAATCTCAATTTTAATTGAAGCTGGAATAAAAAATTATCTGATAATAACAAAAAAAGAGGATTTAGAAGACTATAAAAAATTACTTGGAGATGGTAAAAAGTTTGGTATTAAAATAAATTACAAAGTGCAAAAAAAACCTAATGGACTGCCAGAAGCATTAATCCTTGGTGAAAAGTTTATTAACAATGAGCCAATTTGTATCAACTTAGGCGATCACATTTTTTTTGGCCCAGATGTCTCTAGATATTTGAAAGATATTGTTAATAACTTTCATACATCAACTGTATTTTCATATTCGATTGATAAACCAAACGCCTATGGTGTTATAGAAAAACAAAATGGAAAAAATTATAAAATTGTTGAGAAACCAAAAAAAACCAATTCAAATGATATTGTATGTGGTTTATATTTTTATACACCAGAGGCATTAAAAGTTTCTAAAAAATTAAAAAAATCAAAAAGAGGAGAGCTTGAGATAACAGAATTGAATAATTATTTTTTATCAAAATCTCAATTAATTATTAAGAAAATAAGTAATAAGAATCATTGGATTGATGCAGGAACTCCAGATAAATTATTATTTGCTTCCAAAGTAATAGCAAAACAAGAAAATAAAAATAATATTATTGGTTCAATTGAAGTCGAATCTATTAAAAACAAATTTATTACAGTTTCTGATTTTAAGAAAATTATTAAATCTTATAATAACAATAGTTATAGCACTCTATTAAATAAATATTATTTGCACAATTTAAAAAAATAGTTAATTAATTTACGATTATTTTATGATCAATATTAAAAAGTTTAAAATTAAAGATTTGTTACTTCTAAAACCTAAAATCTATAAAGATGATAGGGGATTTTTTTTTGAATCATATAATAAAAAAAAATATCAAAAATTAATAAAAATCAATAAATTTTTGCAAGATGATCATTCATATTCAAAAAAAAATGTTTTGAGAGGAATTCATTTCCAGTACAAAAGACCTCAGGCACAACTACTATATTTGGTTACAGGAAAACTTTTTATGGTCTTTGTAGATTTTAGACCAAACTCAAATACATTTCTTAAATATGATAAAATAATATTAGATTCAAAAAATCATTATCAAATTTTTACACCACCTGGTGTTGGATCCGGTTTTTATTCACTAGCTTCTAGTAATCATTTAATTTATAAAATTTCTGAAATTTATAAAAATGATAAAAACGAAATGGGTATAATGTGGAATGATAAAACTTTAAATATAAAATGGCCAATAAAAAAACCAATTTTAAGTTTAAAAGATCAAAATAATTTATCAGTCAGTTCAATAAATTTTAATAATTTTAAGGATCTTAAAAAACTATGAAAAATAAAGTAAATTATTGTAGAAGTTGTAAGAATGAATTAATTTCTGTGATTGATTTTGGGAAAATGCCAATTGCAAACGCCTTTTTAAAAAAAAATAAATTTAAAAATGAATATTTTTTTAATTTAGAATCTACATTTTGTAATAAATGTAAACTATTTCAATTAAGAGAACAGCCTAATCCAAAAAAACTTTTTCATTCAAATTATGCTTTTTTTGCAGAAACATCAAACGTAATGCAAAAACATTTTGAAGAATTAAGTAACGAATTAATTAAAAAATTTAAGTTAAAAAGCAATGAACTTGTTGCTGAAATAGGAAACAATGACGGTGGAATGGTACATTATTTATCAAAAAAGAAATATAATTGTCTTGGTATTGATCCCTCAAAAAATGTATCTGATAGAGCCTCATTTAAAGGTGTGAGAATGATAAATAAATTCTTTAATCTTAAAACTTCTAAAGAAATTTTAAAAAAATATGGTAAAGTTAAATATTTTTTATCAGCAAATACACTTGCGCATATACCTGATATAAATTCAGTGTTTGAGGGTGTAATTAATATCCTCGAAAAAAAAGGTATATTTATTACTGAAGATCCATATCTTTTAGATGTATTTCAAAAGGTTTCTTATGATCAAATATATGATGAGCATGTTTTTATATTTTCTTTGAACTCAATGAAAAGACTTTGTGCAAGATTTAATTTAGAAGTTATTGATATTAAAAAACTACCAACTGCTGGCGGGTCATTACGTTATTACATTGCAAGAAAAGGTGAATACAAAATAAAAAATAATGTAAAAAATCAATTAAAAAGAGAAAATTTATACAAAATTAATAGTAAAAAAACTTTATTAAAGTTTAAACATAATTGTGAAAAGTCAAAAAGAAATTTAATTAACTTTCTAAATAAATATTCAAAAAAAAATATAATAGTAGGCTATGGAGCAACCTCAAAAAGTACAACTATTTTTAATTATTGCAATGTTACTAATAAACAAATTGCATATCTTACAGATACTACTTCTACAAAAGTAGATAAATATACTCCTGGAACCCATATTCCAATTAAAAATTATAATTATTTTAAAAAAAATAATCCTGATATTTGTATATTATTAGCTTGGAATCACTCTAATGAGATTTTTAAAAAAGAAAAAAAACTTTTCAGTTTAAAAGGAAAGTGGATGGTTCATTACCCACAAGCCAGATTTATAAAGCCAATTTCAAAATGATACTTTTTAGTAATCCCAAAATAAATTATTTAAAGCACAAAAAAATAATTGATCAAAAACTTAAAGCAACTTTAAAAAGTGGATCATATATTTCATCTAATGAGGTTAAAAAATTTGAAGATAATTTTAGCAAATACTTAAAAGTAGATAATTGTATAGGTGTAGGTAATGCTACAGATGCAATTTACCTATCTCTTAAATCAATTGGTATAGGTAAAGGAGATGAAGTATTAACTCCATCTCACACTGCTACTGGTACGGTATTAGCTATAATTAATACTGGTGCAAAGCCAATATTCGTAGATATAGATGAGAAAAATTACAACTTAAATTTAGATCTTATTCCCAAATTAATAACTACTAAAACAAAGGCTATGGTTATAGTGCATTTATATGGTCAAGCATGCAATATGGAAAAAGCAATTTATTATTCAAAAAAATATAAAATCCCAATTATTGAAGACTGCTCTCAAGCAGCTGGTGCGAGATATAAAAATTTTAAAGTAGGTTCAATTGGATTATTAGGATGTTTTAGTTTTTTTCCTACAAAAAATCTAGGAACTTATGGTGATGGTGGCTTAGTTTCTACAAATAATAACAGACTGGCGGCTAAAGTTAGATCATTAAAAGAATATGGATGGGATAAAAAAAGAAATACAGTTAATATTGGAATTAATTCTAGATTAGATGAGCTACATGCGAGTATTTTAAATGTAAAACTTAA
>MDSZ01007990.1_pt1 | contig 16779 bp, 18 predicted proteins | sample 811201 | NCBI WGS metagenome assembly MDSZ01 (sample SAMN05326647, study PRJNA326480) | marine metagenome | isolation source: seawater | place: Indian Ocean: North | collected 2010
AGCTGATAATATTACTAAAATTGCCACATCAGAAACACTTGGTTTTTATTCATTTCTTTCAGGTGGTCTGGTAAATATGTTTATTCCTTCAGGTGGTGGACAATGGGCAGTTCAAGGACCTGTTATGATAGAAGCAGCCAAAAACCTAAATGTTGAGCCATATGTTATTGTCTTAGGAGTTGCTTATGGTGATCAATGGACAAATATGATTCAACCATTTTGGACAATTCCTTTACTTGCTATTGCAGGTCTACATATGAGACAGATAATGGGATATACATTTGTTATTTTTATTATAACAGGTTTTTTGTATGGCTCAGCCATGCTTTACTTAGGGTCAGGTTAAATATACATAATGTCGCATAATATATATTATGTTAAATTATATTTTGATTTTAAGCCCATCATAAGCAGCAATACAATTGTCAGGAACTTTTGACATAATATAATCGTAGTCAACTTCGTAATTCATATGCGTTAATATTGTTTTTTTTGGATCTAAAAATTTAATCCATTCCATGACTTTATCAAAATGAGCATGAGTTTTATGTGGTTCGAATCTTAGGCAATCTACAATCCAAAGGTCTAATTTTTTTAATTTATTTAATGCGTAATCATTTAAATTTAAAACATCAGTACAATATGCAAAATTATTAATTCTGAATCCAGTTGAGTTTGTAAAACCATGGTCTTGCTCAAAACTTTGTATTTTGAGCTCATTAATTTTAAATTCTGAGACAATTTCATTGGGAATTAAACATGGTTTATAATAGAATCCCTTTGCTTCTGGGATCAATTTTTCAAAAACATATCCAAATCTTTCTTTGATTATATTTATTACTTCTTTAGTAGCGTATAAATTAAGTTCATTTTTCATTAACACATTTAGAAAACGAAAATCATCTATTCCATTTATGTGGTCAGAATGTGTATGTGTAACTAAAATAGCATCTAAATGTGTTACATTTGCATTAAGTAATTGTTGTCTCAAATCTGGAGTTGCATCGACTATAATAGAAGTTTTTTTACTTTTTATTAGAATTGAAGATCTTAATCTTCTATTTTTAGGGTTATTAGGATTACAATTCCCCCAGTAGTTTCCAATGGCAGGAACACCTGACGAACTTCCACAACCTAATATTTCCACTTCAATTGTCATTATACTATATTGGAAATAAGGTGAAAAAATTTTTTGTTGTAATTTCTGCCATTTTATCTTTGCTAATTTTTTTTATTTCAGCTATTTTTTCCAAAGTATAATTAACGTAAGAAGGTTCATTTCTCTTACCTCTAAAAGGAGTTGGTGCTAAGTAAGGAGAGTCTGTTTCAACTAAAATCCTTTCATTTGGTATATATTTTACAACATCAACTAGATCATTTACATTTTTAAAGGTGATAATACCTGAAAATGAAATATAAAACCCTTGATCTAAAACTAATTGAGCAAACTTTTTTGTAGAAGTAAAACAATGAATGAGCCCACGGGTATTAAAAGATTTAACTGATTGTTTTACACAGTTTACTGTATCTTCATCAGCATCTCTAGTGTGGATAATGGTAGGATATTTTTGTTCTCCGGAAATCTGCAAATGTAAATTAAAACTATCTATTTGGTTTGAACTATTGTTTTTGCCTTTAAAAAAATCAAGCCCAGTCTCCCCTACCCCTATTACTTTATTATTTTTAAGATTTTTATTTAAATTTATTTTGATTTCATCTAACTTTGATGATGACAAATCTGTATCAACATTATTAGGGTGAATTCCTGTGGTACACCAAATATTTTTATATAATTTTGTTAACTTAAAAACTTTATCAAAATTCTCTAAATTTACTGAAATACTTAATAAAAAGTCTACATTATTTAATTTTGCTTTATTAACTACATCATCTCTGTCTCCGTCAAAATCTTGGAAATCTAAATGGCAATGCGAATCAACAATTTTTTTACTCAAATCTTGGGAATAATGCTTTTGGCTCATTAATTGTGTGTCCTTTCTTGATTGCATATTTACTGTTTAAATACTTAAATGTTCTTAGATCATCATTTATATTCAAAGTATCAAGTAAGTTTTTTGCAGAAGTGGGTATAAAAGGCTGAAGCAAAATACCTAAAACTCTAAAACATTCGACCATTTGACTCATAATATTTGCTGCATTTTCTTTATTTTTTTTTATAACATTCCATGGTTCTGAATCATCCATAAATTTATTTAAAATACTTACAACATTAAAAATTTCCTCTAGAGCTCTATTTATTTCAAAATTCATGATTAATTTTTCAACTTTTTTAAATAGTTTATAAGTATTATCTAATGGATAGCTTGAAAGGTTATTTGAGTCAAGATTTGATAAAATCTTCCCGTCAAAATTTTTATTTATAAATTTTAAAGTTCTTTGAACTAAATTTCCTAAATTATTGGAAAGATCAGAATTAATTCTATTTTTAAAGGAACTTATTGAAAAATCACCATCTTTTCCAAGGGTTACCTCCCTTAAAAGAAAAAACCTAAACTGATCCAATCCAAATGAATCAATCATATGATTTGGATCGATTGAATTTCCAAGTGATTTTGAGATTTTTTTACCTTCATTTGTCCACCAACCATGTGCAAAAATAGTTTTGGGTAATGGTAAATTTGCAGCCATCAGCATTGCAGGCCAATAAACTGCATGAAACTTTAATATATCTTTACCAATTACATGAATACAGTTAATCCAGAAGTCGTTTAAATAATTTTTGTTTTTTGGAAAACCTATGGATGTTAAATAATTAACCAGTGCATCAATCCAAACATACATTATATGATTTCTAGATTCTTCTACTTGAATCCCCCATTTAAAACTTGTTCTAGAAATTGATAAATCTTTTAACCCAGACTTCACAAAACTTTTAACTTCATTCATTCGTGATTTAGGTAAAATAAATTGTGGATTTTTTTCATAATAATCCAACAAAGAATTTTGCCAATTTGACAATTTAAAAAAGAAACTTTCCTCTTCTATCCATTCAACTTTTTCATCATCACTTGTGTATAATGAATCTCCCTTTTTTTTTAATTCTTTCTCTTGATAGAATGATTCATCCTTTACTGAGTACCAACCCTTATATTTACTAAGATATATCTGATTATTTTTATTCAAAATTTTCCAAAAAGCTTGTGCAGACTTTTTATGTCTATCCTCAGTAGTTCGAATAAAGTCAGTATTTGAAAGTTCAATTTTTTTTGTAAGATCTTTAAAATTTTTTGAAACTTTTTCAACAAATTTTATAGGCAACATATTTTGATTTTTTGCAGCTTTTTCAACTTTTAAACCATGTTCATCTGTTCCGGTAGTAAAAAGAACGCTTGAACCACAAAGTTTGTAGAATTTTGCTAATGAATCACAAATAATAGTTGTGTATGCATGACCAATATGAGGTTTGTCATTAACGTAAAATATAGGAGTAGTAATATAGACTTTTTTCATTTATTAAGTTCTAAATTAAAGTATTCTCTAAAAATTAAATGTAAATTTTTTTTCTTATCAATAAAAAGGTTCTTATTAAAATTTGATTTTAAAAAATCTAAATATTTAAGAATCTTTTTTTTTTTTAAAGTTTCAATAGATTTTTTAAATTTATTTTTTAAATCTAAAAATATTATATTTATTATCACAGGAAAATAATAATCAAAATCTTTTGAAATATTTGTATACAGATTTTCATAGACAATATAGTCAAAAGTATGACTAGAAAGAATTTTTATGACCTCATTTTTAACTTCACTTCCATCTTTTGAATTTAGAATTTTTAAAATTTCTGGCTGTCCATTACAAATTTCATAATTCTCACTGCTAACTTTGTCGTTAACCTGTCCAAAAATATTGGTTTCAAAGGGGTTAAATCTCATTTTTGCACATCTAGATTTAATAGTTTTTGGAATCATTTTTAAATTATGAGTCATTAAAATTATGATTGTATTTTTTGGCGGTTCCTCAATAGTTTTAAGTAATGCTGTTATTGAATTTTTATTTAAAAATTCTAAATTTTTAATTACGACAAAAGTTTTATGGTTTGAATCAGAGGAATTAGTCAAGTTAGCTTGATTAATTAACAACCTAACATCTTCAATTAATGCCAGATTTTGTTCGTCATTTATCTCATAAACGTACTGCTCAAAATTGTTTTGTTTTTTATAGATTTCTTTAAGAAAACTAATAAGAAATTGGTGTTTTCCGGATGCCTTTGGCCCATGAAATATCCAAGAATGTGCCATATTATTTCTGTAATTATTTAAAAAATAATTAAATTCAGATTTATATGGTTGAATAGAATTATCAATCATTTTTAAAGTAATATGGAATTTTTTTTTTAATAAATTTATTTGTATTTAACAAATCAATAATATTTTTGTGAACAATATCTATTTCTCTATCACCATTAATTATTTTGACCTTTTTATGTGAAGACAATTTCCTAAAACCAGCAGACACTTTTTTGTGAAATCTTTTTGTTTTCAACTCAAACTTAGTTTCTATTTTTTTATCATTAAGACTTCTTTGGATTGCTTTATTTGGATCAACATCCAAAACAATTGTTATATCGGGCATTAAGTTAAATGCAAAATTCTTGTGTAAATAATTTAATAAATTTCTTGACCCACCAGCTCCAATAATTTGGTAGCAAAATGTTGAGAAAAAAAATCTATCACATAAAACTAATCTTTTCTTTAAATTTGGAATAATCACTTTTGCAACATGCTCATGCCTTGATGCATAAAACAACAATAATTCTGTATTTGGTAAAAGTTTTAAACCGTTATCATTAATAAGTATTTTTCTTATTTCTTCAGAAGTTTCTGTACCACCGGGTTCTCTCGTGATAATAAAATTTTCTTTAATTTTTTTTAATGAACCTGACAAAAGTCTTAATTGAGTCGATTTACCACTTCCATCTATTCCTTCAAAAGCAATAAATTTTTTCATTACTCAGTAATTAAACTTTCACCAAATAGAAGAAATTTAAAATTTAAAATAATTTTTGAAAAAAAATTTAACTTCTTCACTTCATTATTTGTATAAAGTTTATAAATTTTAATTATTTCGTTATTTTTTCTTATTAAAAAATCACCCACATGGGAGTCTTTTTCTAAAGGAGCAAATAGAGGAGACTCATATCTTATTTTATAATTTATACTTTTTTGAAGACTTTTTGGTATTGTTATTGATATTTTTTCCTTTGTATAAAGTTCTACAACCTTTTTTTTTCCTGACCATACAGGTACATCTCTTAATAAATCACCCTGATTTGCAATTTCAATGTTTTTAAACTGATTAAACCCTATTTTTACAATTCTTTGAGCTTCTTTTGAACGATTCTTATTAGAATTTAGTCCGTTAAGCACTAAAATCAGTCTTCTATTATTTTTCTTTACTGTGGCAACTAATCCATATCCTCCAAGTGAGGTATGACCGGTTTTCAAGCCGTCAGCCCCTATATTTTTAAATAACAAAGGATTTCTATTTAATTGCTTGATATCATTAAATGTAAATTCTTTTTCTGCATAATAGTGATACAAATCTGGAAAATCTTCAATTGTTCTAATTGTTAATGTTAGTAAATCATTAACTGTCATTAGATGTTCAGGGTCTGGCCAACCTGTTGAGTTTGTAAAGTTTGAGTTTTTTAAGCCTATTTCTCTAGCTAATTCATTTAACTCCTCTGCAAATAATTTTTCACTTCCGGAGATTCCCTCTGCAACAACTATACATGCGTCATTTCCTGATTGTACAATTATACCTCTAATCAAATCTTCAACACTAACTTCAGAATTTACATTGACAAACATTTTTGAACCACCTTTTTTCCAGGCTTTTTTGCTTACCAAAAATTTGTCATCCAATGCAATCTCACCATTCTTAATTTTTTTAAATAAATAATATATTGTCATAATTTTACTCATTGAGCTGGGTGACATTTTTTCATCAGAATTTTTTTCAAAGATCACAGATTTTGTTTCATAATCATAAAGTATGGCTTGAGCTGCATTAGTTTCAATAGAACTGACATTAGAGAATTTGAATATTAATATTAAAAAGACAGCTAGATAATTCATTTTAGTTCATCACTAGGTGTGAGGATGTATACCCTAATTCAAAAAGTTTATTTTTAATTTGATTGGCTAAATCAATGTTCTTTAAGGGACCAATTCTAACTCTATAGACATACTTATTATCAATAAACTCCCTTTTTATATAGGCTTTAAAATCAGATAACTTTGTAATGAGTGATTTTGCATTTCTATGGTCAGTAAAAGCTCCAACTTGTATAGCAATGTCACTGTTCTTTAAGACATAATTTTCATCAAGATCTTTGTTTTCATTTATTGCTTGCTTTAAAACAACTTTTTCACTTTTATCTTCAATATTTTTAGATATATCCTTTCTTTTTATTTCTTTAATAGCAGCTGCTTTCGCATTTTTATTTGTTTTAACAAGCTCATTAGCAAACTTCCTGGATTCATCCTCTAAGATTTCAACTCTTACTTTAGCTATACCCTTATTTATAAATCCCAATTGTTTCGCAGCTTCCTTAGAAAGATCAATAATTCTATTTCTTGCAAATGGACCACGATCATTGACTCTTACAAAAGAAAGGACTTTACCATTTTCTAAGTTTGTCACCTTAACAATTGAGGGGAGTGGCAAAGTTCTATGAGCTGCTGAAATAATATTTTGATTAAAAATTTCGCCATTTGCTGTTTTTTTTCCATGAAAACCAGGTCCATACCATGAGGCAATCCCAACTTCATTATAGTCATAATCAATTGCCGGATAATACCATTTTCCATTTATTTTATAAGGATTACCAACTTTATAGATTGGTTTATCTCCCCAACTTCCAATTCTTTTTGCAGAGTTTATTAAAAATGTTGATTGGGAACAACTTGAAATTATGAATAAAAATAATACATGAAAAATAAAGTCTTTAGCTATTTTTAAATTAATTTTGAAGTTCATTAGATAGTAAAAAAACAGTTAACGCAAAATAATTTGATCTATTCCAATCCAGTATAACATCAAAGTTTTTTGTTACTAAAAAAAAATGATTTTCCTCTGTGTTTGGAATTATTAACCTTAAAAGATCATTTTCATTATAATTATTTTCCAAAAAAATTCCATTATTTTCCCAAAATTTTCTTTTTTTAAACTTTTTTTTATCAGATAACTTTTTTAAGTTATTATTTAAAGTTAAATCGACCCTTTCTCCCCAAATTAATTTTTCGTTCCAACCAGCATTCATTAAATAGTTTGCTCCAGAGGCAAGTGCATCAGATTTTTTAAATAAGTTTATTTTGTTATTATTATCGAAATCTATTGCATATTTAAAAAAAGTACTTGGCATAAATTGAGTTTGACCAAATGCGCCAGCCCATGACCCTCTAAAGTCTTCTTTGGATATATGTCCCTCATCTAAGATTTTCAGCGCAAAATTTAACTCCTTTAAAAAAAAATCTTTTCTTCTTCCATCATAGGCCAAAGAGGCTAATGATCTAATAATATCTAATTTACCAAGATGAGTGCCAAATGAAGTTTCTATAGCCCACAATGATGTAAGAACTTTAGGGTCAACATTAAATTTAATAGAAATTTTTTCTAAAAGTTTTTTATTCTCAATAAATTTTTTTTTTAAATTTTTAATTTTTTGTTTTGTTAAGTTTCGTTGTAAATATTTAGAAAAAGTTAATTTAAATTCTGGTTGTTTTCTATCATAGGAAATTACTTTTGAATTAAAATCTATTTGATCTAAAATTTTTAATGTTGAATCTTTAAAATTATTTTTTTTAAAATCCTTTTTTAATTTCAAAATCCACATTTCCCATGGAATCTTTTCATCCGATTTATAATTAAGGTCCGGTGAATCATTACTAATTCCTAAAACAAAATTAAAATTTAAAAGAAAAACAAAAAAGAAAATTATTTTCATCTATTTTAATTTAATATTAGATTTATTTAATTGATTTATTTTTGTAGCACCCATTAATTTCATATCACGTTCAACCTCATTTTTTAAATTTTCTATTGCTTTAGTTACACCGACCTCACCTGCCGCGGCTAATGCATATAAGTAGAACCTTCCACCTGAACAAGCATTTGCTCCTTTTGACAAAGCTTTTAGTATATGAGATCCTCTTCTAATACCACCGTCACAAATAATATCAATTTTCCCACCAACAGTATCAATAATTTCATCAAGCTGGTCAAAAGGGGATATAGATCCATCTAGTTGTCTACCTCCATGATTAGATATCATTATTGCATCAGCACCTATATCTACCGCTTTTTTTGCATCTTCTTTTGACATAATTCCCTTTAAACAAAAAACTCCTCCCCAATCTTTTTTTATTTTTTCTGCATCATTCCAATTCATATTTTGATCTAACATATTAGTAAAATAATCAGAAACTGAAATCTTTATATCTGTTCCCTCCTTCACGAAATCACTTAGAAAAGGTAAATCAAACTTATCCCTTAAAAGATAATTAAATGTCCATTCTGGACTAAAAATAAAACTTAAAATACTTTTCAAAGTAAGTTTTGGAGGTGAAGTAAATCCAGTTTTAAGGTCTCTCTCTCTATTTCCTCCTGTTATTGTATCAACAGTCAAAGCTAAAACATCTATGTTAGAAGATTTACATTTATCAATCATTGAATTAGTTAGACCACGATCTTTATGAAAATAAAGTTGAAATATTTTTGGGGCTTTAATTTGACTTATTTTATCGATAGAAGTGGTTGACAAAGATGAAATTCCAAAAAAGGTATTAAATTTTTCAGCAGCTCTTGCAACAGCAAGTTCACCTTGATGATGGAAAAGTCTTTGCAAAGCAGTTGGAGACAAAAAAAAAGGTATATTTATTTTTTTACCAAAAACTTTAATTCCTTGATCAATACTTTCTACTGACCTCAAGACTTTCGGAATTAGAAGACAATCTTCATAAGCAGCAGTATTACGTCTATAGGTTACTTCATCATCTGACCCTCCATCAATATAATGAAAAATAGGTGACGGTAGCTTTTTTTTTGCTAGCTTTCTAAAATCATTAACATTATTACAACTAGAAACTTTCATGAATTTAATTAATAATACCCTATGGATAATATTCAACGAAAACTTTTAATTAAAAAAGATAAAAAAGCTAATCAAATTGTAAACTTCTCTTCATTAGTAGATGAAACTAGTATTGTTTTTTCAGGAAAAGAGGATGATGATCTTATAATTAAGGTCAAAGATGCGTTAATGGATTCCTTGTCTCTTAAAAGAAAAATCAATAAAGATATATTAAAAATGCAAGGATTATCTGGAAGAAAGTATAGATCATTGATAAATAACCTTATTGATAAAATTAATAAACCCTCGTACTTAGAGATTGGATCCTGGTTAGGATCTACAGCATGTTCAGCAGTTTTTAAAAACAAACTAAAAATTACATGTATTGATAATTGGAGTCAGGTTTTTTTTGAAAAAGAATTTCCTAATCCTGAAAAAATTTTTAAAGAAAATATTGAAAAATGTCTAGGTAAGCATTCGAAATACAATTTCATAAATAATGATTTTAGAAAAATAGATTATTCATCCATTGGTAAACATAATATTTATTTATTTGATGGCCCACATCACTACGAGGATCACTTTGATGGAATCATAATTACTCAGCCTGCATTAACTGAAAAGTTTATTCTCATTGTGGATGATTGGAACTGGGATCAAGTTCGTGATGGAACTATTGCAGCTTTAAGTCATCTTAAACTAAATATTATATCAAAACTTGAAATTAGAACCACCCAAGATGGATCTAATGCTCTTATGATGGGGCAAAATAGTGACTGGCATCAAGGTTACTGTTTTTTTGTAATCCACAAATAATTATTTTTTCTTTTTCAAAGAATTAGAAATTACAGATGAAATTAAAGCAGAGTCTTTTTTTGTAACGTACTTTAATGAAGCTATTTTATCAACCATTGTACTAGATGATTCATCTAAAAGTTTCTTTATTTTGTTTTTTTTATTCATAATAATTTAGTTCTATGAAAATTTAATGCCAAAATTAGTCTCTGAAGTTAATAAATTGTAATGGTTGCTTTATATCCAAACTTTTTATTAGTTGTATTGTCTCCTGCAGTATATCTCTTTTTTGTCCAGAAACCCTTAGTTCCTCGCCTCGAATACTAATCTGAACCTTTAGTTTACTATCCTTAACTTTTTTATTAATTTTTTGAGAAATATCTCTTTCAATACCTTGAATAATTGTTGATTTTTGTCTTAACATTCCAGCTCTTGCATCTTCAACCTTTGAAAATTCAAATGCACCAGTTGAGACTTTTCTCTTAACCAAATGAGTTCTAAAAATTTGCTGAAGCTGATCTATCTTATATTGATCCTCAGCCATAAGTTCAATTTCATTACTTTCTCTAGATATTTTCGATTGACTGTTTTTAAAATCATATCGTGCTGATATTTCTCTCATAGCACTATTTAAAGCATTATCAACCTCAGATAAATCTGTCTTTGATACAATATCGAATGAAGGCATATAAGTTACATTTTATTATGTTGTTGTAATTAAACACCTCTATTATAAAATTAAATTTTCGAATAAGTAAATAGCTAAGAATTTTTATGATGTTAGAAGTAAAGTCACCATGGAACCTTAAAGTTTTAGATAAAGTTGCATTTAATAATGCAAATGATATTGAAAACATAGTTTCAAAAGCTCATAAGACCTCGACCTTAAAAGGATTAGACTTTCCCATTAAAGATAGAATCAATGTACTGGAAAAATTTGCTAGAAATATCAGAAAAAATATAGATTCTCTTGCTAATTTGGCTGCCTCTGAGGGCGGAAAGCCATTATTGGATTCAATTACAGAAATTAAGCGAGGAGCTGAAGGCGTAGATTCAGCTGTCGAAACTTTAAAGTCTCACTCAGGAGAAGTAATACCGATGGACATTAACGAAACATCTAATGGAAGAATAGCTTTTACACAAAAAGAACCCATTGGATTAGTTTTGGCAATTAGTGCCTTTAATCACCCATTTAATCTAATAATTCATCAAATTATTCCGGCAATTGCTTCTGGATGTTCAGTAATAGTTAAACCTGCTGAAGATACTCCTCTTAGCTGTATAAAAATAGTAGAAATGCTGTATGAATGCGGACTGCCAAAAAACAGATGTTTTTTTGTTATGCCTGAGAATTTAGAACTTGCTAGTAAAATGGTTTCGGATGGAAGAATTGATTTCTTGAGTTTTATAGGCTCAGCAAAAGTAGGATGGATGCTAAGATCAAATCTATCTCCAGGAACAAGGTGTGCTCTAGAACATGGTGGTATGGCACCAACATTTTTATCAGAAACAGCAAATATAAATTTAGCTTCAAAATTGATAGCTAAAGGTGGATTTTATCATGCAGGACAAGTGTGTGTCTCGGTCCAGAGAATATTTGTTCACAAAAAAATTTTTAATAATTTTTTAGAAACTTTTAAAAAAGATGTAAGCTCAATGAAGCTTGGAGATCCTCTTAATTTGCAAACAGAAGTAGGACCACTAATAAGACCCTCGGAGGTAAATAGAATTGAAAGTTGGGTGAATGAATCAACTACCAATGGTGGAAAAATATTATGTGGAGGAAAAAAAGTTTCGGAAACTTGTTTCGATAAAACAGTTATAATTAACCCAAAACTCACTGATAAAGTTTCTAGTTTTGAAATATTTGGACCTGTAGTCAATATTTATACTTACGATAAACTAGATAAAGCAATAGAAATTGCTAATCAGACTGATTTATCTTTTCAGGCCTCAATTTTCTCGAATGAAATTGATGAAACAATGAATTTTTACAAAAAAATTAATGCTTCAGCAGTATTTCATAATGATCACACTGCATTTAGAGTGGATTGGATGCCCTTTGCTGGTTTAAAGCATTCTGGTCATGGGGTTGGAGGAATAAAATATACTATGCATGAAATGCAAGTTGATAAAATGATAGTATTAAGAAAATAATTTTTAAAAAGGAGATTTTATGAAAGCTTCAGATTTGTTTGTTAAATGTTTAGAGGAGGAAGGAGTTACAAAAATTTTTGGCATACCGGGAGAAGAAAATGCTGATTTTATGATTTCTCTCAAAAAAAGTAAAAAAATAGAATTTGTATTATGTAGACATGAACAAGCTGCTGCTTTTATGGCTGATGTTTATGGAAGACTAACTGGAAAAGCTGGAGTATGTCTTGCAACACTTGGCCCGGGAGTTACAAACCTTGTTACGGGTCTTGCTGACGCCAATATGGATAGAGCCCCCGTAGTAGCAATTATTGGACAGGGATCAACCGAGAGATTGCACAAAGAAAGTCATCAAATCATGGACTCCATAGGAATGGTTGCTCCAATTTCCAAATGGGCTCAGACAATCTTGTCTCCTAAAAATATTACAGAAGTAGTTAGAAAAGCTTTTAAAGTTGCAGAAACCGAAAAACCAGGTGTTACAGTTGTTGAATTACCTGAGGATATAGCTAAAGAGGAAATAAATGACAAACCCATCACACCAGCTTTAATTAGACGGCCTGCAGCCGATAATAGATCAATTTCAGATGCAGTAGATTTAATTATTAATGCCAAAAACCCGATTATACTGGCAGGAAATGGAACAATCAGAAAAAGAGCCTCTAATAGGCTAAGAATTCTTGTTAAAAATTTAGGTATCGGAGTAATTAATACATTTATGGGGAAAGGGTCAATATCTGCAAATGATGAACATAGTTTGTTTACCATTGGACTTGGAAGTGGGGATTATAACAATTTAGCAATTGATGAATCTGATTTGGTGATTGCAATTGGTTATGACCTTGTCGAATATAGCCCATCAGCTTGGAATAGGATTGAAAAGGGGCAAAAAAATATAATACATATAGATTACACACCTGCAGAAGTCGATAGAAACTATTTACCAAATGTTGAAATAATCGCAGACCTTGCGGGTGCTCTCTACCAACTCAACAATGCTTTAATTGAAAGAGTCGGAAGAAATAACATGCCTATATTTAATATAAAAAGTAGGGAAAAGGCTAGAACAACAATGCTTGATCACCTTAACCAGAATAATGAAGATGACTCTTTTCCAATGAAACCTCAAAGAGTTTTATCAGATGTTAGAAAAGTAATGAAAGATGACGATATTGTCCTATCTGACGTTGGGGCTCATAAAATGTGGGTTGCACGTGAATATAATTGTACAAACCCTAATACATGTTTGATTTCCAATGGCTTTTGTACAATGGGCTTTGCTTTACCAGGTTCAATGGGAGCTAAAATGGTTTTTCCTGAAAAAAAAGTACTATCTATAAACGGTGATGCTGGCTTTTTAATGAATGTTCAGGACCTAGAAACAGCAGTCAGGGAAAAATTAAATGTAGTGGCAGTTGTTTGGCTTGACGGAGAATATGGATTAATAAAGTGGAAGCAACAAATACAGTTCAAAGGTCAACATTCAAATTTAAAATTTGATAACCCTGATTTTAGTTTATTAGCCAAATCATTAAATATGTGGGGAGTTCAAATTAATTCTGCAAATGAATTTATACCAGCCTTAAAAGAGGGGTTTAAACAAAAGGGACCAGCAATAATTGGAGTGCCAGTAGATTACTCAGAAAATATGAGGTTAACAGAGCATCTTGGAAAAGTTTCAGCAATAATTTGATGTTTATAAGATTAACGACATTGTTATCATTTTTTTTGTTCTTCAACTATTCCTATGCTAAGGTTTGCAAAATTCCTATTATAAAATCATTCAAAGATCTAAAAGAAAAGATAAAAATTTGTGACAAGGGTGACAAAATTTACCTAAATTATGATATAAAACTGATTGGAGAAGAATTAGTTGTAAGTTTGTGCAGTCTAAAAGATACAATAATTTTTAAGGAAGAATCAAAAATTCTTCATAAAAGAAAGTCTGGAGCTTCAATTATATGTATTTTTGACCCCGACCTTGAACTATTTAACTAATTTTATAATAAGGTAATTCTTCTGTATTCGTTACACCCATTGCAGCTATTCTTTCTATTACTTGTAATGCTTTCTGAAATTTTCTTTCATTTACATCTATCGGGTTTTTTTCAAAGTTTTCTCCACAAAGTGAGACTCCATAATTTGTTTGAACAGGTCTTATAATCCTTCCTTTACTCAATCCATCACTTAAATGAGAAAATATAAATTCCTCTTGCTGAGGTATCACAATTTCTCTGTCAAAAAGAAATTCTCTAACCTTTTTTTCTGCTTGTAGTGTTAAATTCCAAAATTCATTTTCTGATTTTGTTGATTCTCCTGAAACAAAATCAAATGCTAAACAAAAAGATAAGAAAAGTTTTTCATAAATATTTGCACCTCTCCACGCAGAAGATTCCATGTTTTTCCAAATATCTGTATTCATATCTGAGAATATTTTTGGAACTCTCTCAAAAAAAACTTTGTGTAAGCTATTATCATTTTTTGGTTTGTCAATTTTATTATCCTTAAATAAATCAGTTGATGAATATGACTGACAAAGTGGGCATGGTTGATCAGATAAAATTTTTTTTTTATATACCAGAGAACACCTTAAGTCATCTTTATTAATTCCTTCACAAAGCAAAAATGTAAAATCTCTGTTTTCAGTAAACTGTTGTTTACTTATCCAGTTAAATCTATTTTTAAATTCTAGATATGATTTTCTATGATTCCAAAGTTTCCATTTTAATTTTTCAACTGGACCAAATGTAGTGAAATTTGAACTTACATCTATAACAATACATTTATCTTTATTGTTTGATGATCTCAAACCTCTTCCAACAGATTGCCCCCAAAAAACCTTGGATAAAGTAGGTCTTAGATGAACAATTATATTACAATTAGGGTTATCCCAACCCTCTGATAAAACACCAACTGAGATTAAACATTCTAATTCTCCCTTTTCGTGTTTATCTAAAATTATTAATCTTTCTTTTATGGGAGTTTTGGCTGTAATAAGCTCCACCCTCATGTTATATTTGTCAATTTTTCTCTTAGTTTCTTCGGCAACAAGAATATCTGGACAGAACCACGCAGAAATAGGTTTTCCATTAATTTTTTTTCTTTCTTCCATATAAATTTTACAAGCATAATCAATCATTGATGATTTAATTATAGCATTGGAAAGTTGTTCTATAGGAAAATCACCAGTTGAGATATCCATTTTTTCCAACTCAAGATCATGAATAAAAAAAGATTTGTAATCAGCAGGTACTAATACTCCTTCATCAATTAATTCCTCTATATCAGCACAATCAATTATTGCATCAAATGCCAATCCTAATTGATCTTTTTGATCCCCTGTTCTTCTTTCAGGGGAGGCTGTTAGTCCAAGCAATTTAGATTTTTCTTTGGATGACTTATCAAAATGATCTAATAATTCTTTATAGGCTTGTCCATTTGGAGAAACTCTATGTGCTTCATCAATTATCATGAGATCACAATTTTCTATAGCTTTTATTAAAAAATCTCTAGACCGTAAGTTGGTTGAGATTAATACATCATAATTACTAAATGGTTTTCCTGTTTCAGACAAACCTAATTTTTTAACCTTGTGTTCATCCGATAAGCCTTTTTCAAGTTGTTCAAGAAGCACTAATCTATGACATAAAACAACAACCTTTTTATTTTTAAAAAATCTATTAATAATTTCACTTGCCAATACTGTTTTACCAGCACCAGTTGGAGCTTTTAAGATGAATTTTCGATAATTTACGATTATATCTGGGAATTCATCGATTACCTTTTCTTGCCATCTACGTAATTTCATGAACCATTTATCATAATATATTTTTTATTGATTATCTATCAGGATTATGTTTTTAGTATATAATTATGAAAATTCAAGTTTTAAAATCTAAACTTCACAGAGCTACTATAACTGATGTTCACCTAGACTATGAAGGGTCATGCGCTATTGATGAGGATCTTTTAGATGTGTCTTTAATAAATGAATATGAAATGATCCATGTATATAATTTAAACAATGGTAATAGATTTGTGACCTATGCGATCAAAGCTGAAAAAGGCTCTGGTATAATTTCTTTAAATGGTGCGGCGGCATTTCAGGGAAATAAAAATGATTTAGTTATTATCTGTACATACGGTGAAATTGAACAAAAAAAAGTCAAGGAATATTCACCTAAATTGATTTACTTCAAAAAAAATTCAAATATTGTAGACAAAGTAAAATCAAAAATACCAATACAAAAAAAAATCAGCTTAGTTAAATTTTAAAAATGTCAAAAAGTATGTGGATAATCATTATCCTTATAACAATTCTAATGTTAAGCTCTTATTGGTTTTCAAAAGGAGAAGCTCCTCCATGGGTAAAGTGTAAAGAATCATTATTTGAACAAGTTGTTTTTAAAAAATGTACACCAAGTTCTTTTATACAACAAAATAATATCAACAATGATAGTGAAAGCTCACAATTTGAAAAAAATCCTGTGGATGAACCTACTAATTAGAAACATTAAATATTGATTAAATTGTAATTTTATGCCATTAAATTATGTATGCCGGTTTAGCTCAGTTGGTAGAGCAACTGATTTGTAATCAGTGGGTCGGGAGTTCAAATCTCTCAACCGGCACCACTCACCAAGGGTTTCAAGGATCATAGCAAATTTAAATGATCAGTAATAAGTACTATAATAAATAATATTATTTGAAGCGTTTTTAAAAAAGGCTAACAATGG
>MDSZ01142525.1_pt1 | contig 16779 bp, 13 predicted proteins | sample 811201 | NCBI WGS metagenome assembly MDSZ01 (sample SAMN05326647, study PRJNA326480) | marine metagenome | isolation source: seawater | place: Indian Ocean: North | collected 2010
CAGAAGTGATGCCTCCAACCTGATGATATGTGTTTAATGTAATAATTGCGTCGTCCACATATCTATTGTTGCTTACATGCCCTGCAAGATTTGCTCCAGCAGGATCAAATATACCAAAGTTACTTGTCCATGTTGTTGTAACATCTGTTGCTTTTGTGTCTCTTGTTCTTAAAGGTAAATTGATTGTGAGTCCTACTGGTTCTATTTCTAAACCAAGTTCACTGTTTTTCCACTTGTTGCCTACCCATTCGAATGTTTCGCTTGTACCTGGCTTTGTATTTGTTCTTGTAAAGATAATACTATCTTTATTGCTTTTGTTGTCACTGCCTAATGTTTTAACATTCTTAACATTATAGAATTTGAGATCATTTGCACTTTGAACAATGTAGTCCATACCTCGTACAGTCATAGTATATTTGTAACTTGCAACATCAACAGCACTATATTCCATTAGTATTACCCAACTGTTTGGTCCTGCACTATTAGTATCAATAGAAAACTTACCTGTTTTACTTGACACAGATAGTTCGCTGTTTGGTATAATATACCAAGAATCTGTAATAATGTTGTAACCAATTCCAAATGTTTGTTCTGCAGTAATTGCATTTTGTACTGCTGTTGCTTCTGCTTGAGTAAATAGTTTTCTCATTGAAACAATAAGTTCTCTTGCCTCCCACAAACCTGGTACTTCTTCACTTAATGCAATTGGTCCTACTGTTGTACTAAGTCCTGCACTTAATGCTCCATTGTTTTCAATGTTTACAATTCTTACCCATTTGTAATTAGTGGTAGCACTAGGATCAACAAATTTAATAAAGGTATTCTCTTTGAATACTTTAGTTTTAGGATGTGTGTTTACTAAAACGTTTCGTTGACCTGTTGTGATCATTTCACTGATATAACCAGTCTTACTTGTTCTTGATAATGGTAATGGATTCCAAACAATTTTATCTTGTTCACCATATTTAAAGTTGTTTACTGAACCACCTCTAGAAGAATTAGTCCATGCATTTCTCATGTCATAATATACAAAATTATTAACTTGTAATTCTTTTAATTTTGCAGGTATAGTGCTTGAAACAATTTCTAATGCAGGTGTTACACTATTAACAACAACTGTGTCAGTTGTTCTAGAATCATTTACATACAAATATGCATCGTCCGCAAATGTATCAACATTATGATAAGTTCCTGTAGGATCATTGATATCAATATATCTACTATGACCTGCATGTGTTTTATTAATTGCTTTAATTTTCTTTACGTTATTACTTTGTGATGCTGGAAAAACATTATAGTCTTGAGCACTTACCATTCTGTTTTGAGTATAGAAAACTTGTGATGCACGTTCTTTAATTGCACTAATACTTTCTGCTGGGAAACTATTTGATACAGAATACTGTAACGCAAATGTTACATTTAATGCAAACTGCTTTCCTTTGTTGTTTACATAAGGTATTGTAATACTAATATTTCTAGCATCCTCTGGTTGTATTGTGTATCTAACAGGGTCACTTGTTCTGTGCCATAATCGATAAACACCAGAAGGTACATTTCCAAAGTTGCCATCTGGGAATCTCAATCTAATACCTGATGTATCTACATTCTCTACAGAATATAAATTTCTAGTAGATAATTGTTGACTATTATAATTTAAAGTTTGTCCAACTGTGTTTGGTATTTTTGTCCATTTGTTTAATACTTGACCAGTTGTAGCAATTTCTTGTAAGTACACATCAGTTTCATTAATATTTGTTTTTGAAACTTCTTGTAATCTGTTCTGAATAGGTGTTGTGAAATTAAAATCTTCAAACTCTAAAACACCTTGCTTAAACATTACAAAAAATCCTGTATCTATGCTGTTGAGACCTTTGCCATCGTTTCTGTAAATCATATTAAATAGATTAGTTGGGTCAGGATGTCTTTCGTAAAAGTTTTTATTGTCGTTGAAGTCTGGATTGGCAACATTAAAAACTCTTTGTGTGCCATTAATTGTTAAATCAAAATTATATACAAGTGGACTGTTTAACGGTGTATTAATTTGATATAGTTCTGTAGGAATGTCACCTACTTTGCCTGACTTCAATGGTGAAGTAAATCTGTTTGTTGTACTCATTGCAGAGTTCATAATAGATATAAACTGCTCATATGTATCAGCACTATTGGCATCGTCCCAGTAAATTGTTTTATTGCTAAGATTATTTCCTTGGCTATCAAGTAGAGGCTCTGTTGTTCTAATACTTGTAACTTTCATCAAACCACTAGCAGGAATATTTCTCTTAGGATTGTATCCTAGCATTCTTGCTATTTTAAAAACTGAGTCTCTTCTTTCAGCAGTTTCTAAAAAGTTTTCTCTGGAATTAATATCCATTCTAAAAGCAAGTGATTGCGATAGGTATGCTAGTAATTCTATGATTGCTATAAATTCAGAACTTTCAATATAATCATTGAAGTTTTCTGGAAAGTTTGTTTTAACATAGTCTACCATGGCACCACGCATTGTATCAAAATCGTATGCTTGATAATTTACTTGACTGTATGCCTTGTATGCTACTTTCCAATCTTCAGCGGCAAACAGATTATTTTGTCTTTGTGCCATTATTCACTTCCCTCAATAATATCATCTTTGTATTCTAAATACAAAGTGTTTTCTTCACCATAAGGAACTGTTTGAATTTTAACAGATGCCTTGATGCCTTGTTCCAATACTGCAATTCTCAAGTCAAGAAGTTCTGCTCTTGGATCTTTATCTATGATTCTTTCTATATCTTTTCTAACTAAATTTTCTAAATCTCTTGTATTAGGATTCATCAGCAAGTCCCAAATAACACTACCAAAGTTTGGTCTCATAAGACGCTCGCCTTTTTTAGTGTAGAACTCGTTTAATAAGTCGCGAACGACTACATCGCCGTCAACTAAACTGTAAGGTGCTTTAACCTTATCTACTGTACTAAAACCTAATAACCTTGCCATACTGTTATTTATCTGATTCATTAAGTAGAGTTTTAATTGCTGTCAAAATGGTTGACAAACATGCAAAATATTAGTATAATATATGTAAGGAAGGTAGGAAATATGAACAATTTATACACTCAAAATCAAAGCAAAGATAAAATTACATCTGTAAATGGATATTGGATCAACACAGTTAGTTGTTTTAACGATAATACTGACGAGCAAGGTGTTGTAATTCAACTTACAGGCTTAGAATCCATGTGGTACAATCACGAAGAGAATGTTAATCATCCTAAAGATTCAAAAAACCCTGTAAACATTAATGTTCCTTTCATGAAATTGATGAGACAAAGAATTGTTGATAGCATTCTACATAGAACTGGATATGACATTAGAACATTTGATAATGTTATTCATGCTTCAACATCACCTGGTAGAAATCCAGATGGTACTATCATAGAAGATAGTTATACCGCTAACGTTATCAGAAACGTAGCATAAAATTAGCAGGGGCGATTGCTATCATAAGAACCATTGCCCCTGCAAAATTTTACTCAAAAAGGTTGACAAGTTTACTACAGTATGTTTAAATACAAACAAGCATAGCAACTTGTTATGTGAATCGCTGATAAATTTTATCAGTCCCGTAACTCCTACAAAGGGTTATCTAAAATGCGTAAACTCGCAAGTGTGTTCGATAAGATATGGGCACGAGCAGAAGAACGTAACAATGAACTGGGCGGCCAGAGGTTTCATCGTATCTTTGAAAAGAAGAATCGATATTACACTTATGGTTTGTATGATGAACTTACAAAGAAGTGGTGCACTTTTTGCACTATCAATCTTGTAGGTAATTATCGCTACAACATTGATGTTCTTCCACCAGAGTTTTCCGAAATGGAACAAATGGTGAAGTAATAAAAAGTGGGCATAAAACGCCCACTTTTTTTATTTAAAATTAAATAGTAGTATGGCAGATCACGAACAAACTCAACTAGAACAGTACAGAAGACAAATAATTAGTTTGCAAAACGAAAATGATATGCTGAAGCAAAATATTTTTGATTTGGAAGTACAGAAGACAGAAGCCTACAGAAGAATTACAGAATTAACTTCTAGTCCTAATTCTCGTAGCAGGATCTAACTGATACTGTTCTATATAGAACTGGTCATTTTTGGCCTCTAACTCGTCGGCAAGCATGAACCATGTTGCCGAACCCTCTGGTCTGATGACTTCAGAACCTAGTTCAACTGAATCTGGTGTGGTGAATAATTCTGCTTCGTATTGTCTTTGTCCTTGTAATGCAGGATCAATTTCGCCTCCCGGCTTATCCAATATCCATTTTTGCATTTCTGTTGGAACCATGTGATGCATTTCTGGATTATTCAAATACTGTAATGCTTTACTGCCTAGAAAGTTTTCTACCCCAATGCTTGTAGCAAAACTTACTGTTGCCAGAGATTGGTGTTCACTTAATTCTACAGATACAGATTCTTTGATGTTTTCATATGTATTTGTAAGTTCACTCACTGCACCTAAACTTGCACCAACTGGACCAATACCGTTACTAAAATCTACTAGCATTGAACCTGTTTTATCGTTTTGGAAAATAATACCAGTGCCATCTTGTATTATGCTTATACCTTGTGCCTTTAACTTTTCACCTAAGTCTGCAAAATCTTTTGCAGTAGACATTGCATCTTTGATTTTGTTTTTCATATCTAGCATGTCAGCACCAAGCAAATCCATATCAAAACCAAATTTGTCTATACCAAATTGATTTAATCTTGCTTGTATTTCATTTAATGTTTTGCCTAAACCAATTGCTTTACTGCCTAATGCATTTATAGTTGGGAAACGTATAGGAGGTAGTACTGCTTTTATACCTTCTATGAGTCCACCCAAACTTGCTATTGATAACAAATCTCCATCTAGCAAACTAGAGAAATTATTAAATGCTCCCATCAATCCATCAAACTGAGGTAAAGCATCCATACCAAGTGCACCTGCGGCACTATCAATTAAACCATCTACTGCACCACCCACTGCATCACTAACTGCCTGTGATGCTTGATCTATTCCGGCGCCTACAGCATCAAGACCTGCATTTACACCATTAACAACATCATTAGCACCACTTGTTCCTGTTTGTACTTTTTCAGTAAGATCAGATATAACATTACCTGCTTGGTCCTTATACCCTGTACCAACCTGAGTGCCTTCTGGTGTTTGAGTGTTTTTAGGTTTTTGAGCACCTTCTTCAGTAGCACCTGCTGGCAATTTACTTTCAACATCTGGATCTGCAGATGGTGACTGTTCTGTTCTCTTGATTGGGTCTGCTTGAGCATGATCTCTGTACGGTTCTGATGTAATCAATTTTGACACAATAGTTTTCATCTTAGGCGAGTCACCTTCTCTTTTACCTCCAGTAGGCAAGTAAGGTTTTGGTGTATTACCTTTAACACCGCCAAGAGATGTTAATTCTACATCTTCATCTTCGCCAGTTGCTTCTGTTGCTGGTACATCCTCTTCATCAAACTGTGGTGGGTCTTTAGGATTGTCTTTAAATTCACTTGTACCAAGTTGCGGAGCAGTGAGTGCTGGCATTGCAGGGAACGGTGGCATACCACCAGGACTGTTTAAAGCAATTAGTCCTGCAGTTTGTGATACTAATGGTGCTACCAAACTTATACCTGCTGTACTGTTTAAACTTGTTCCAAGCATACTGTCTATGGCAATTGGACCTGTTGGTGCAGATAATTGTATGCCTCCTATAAGTGGTGCTGGTCCACTGGCTGTCATAGCAATTCTGCCACCGGCATTGATATCCATGTCTCCACCTGTTGCTGTTACGGCAAAACTTTGTGCGGCATTTTGTGATAAGTCAGCCGCGGCTTCCATTCTTATATTACCGCCTGTACCTAACGGAGGCAGTCCTAATGCTCCTAATGCATTTATTCCTTTGTAGTCACCTGCAACATTATCACCTGCCGCTTTGAGATTTAAATCTTGTCCTGCTTCTATGTTTACATTTTGATCTGCTCTAATATTAAAATCGCCTTTGGCTCTAAAGTTAATGTTACTTTCACTGTAAACATTTACGTCACCATTTAATGCTAATTCAAACCAAGCAGTACCTAATTTGTTTATCATGTAGATTGTGCCTGTGGTATCATCTAGCATGAGTTGACTACCAGCGGCAGTTCTAAGTCTAATCATACGACTGTTAGTGTTGTCGTCCATGATTAGTTGATGCCCACCTAATCTTTTATTATAGTTGTCTGGGTCTCTGGGTCCTGGTGTTAATATACCAAATACTTCACTGGGTGACTCTCTTCTGGCACTAGCATACCCGGCTCCACGTAAAGGATCATTTATTAGTCCTTGCCTTGTTAGTGTTTTTGCAAAATCAACATGTATTGGTCTTGTAGCATCATTATGTGTAATGTGAGATTCTCTTCTATTCTTTTCTGCGACAGGAACATTTATACTTGGATCACTGTAACTTTTGCCACCTGACATACCAGGTACCATGTGCTGATATCTATCTGGAAATAAACAACCAAAACAAAAAGCATTTTTTTCTATGCCATCACCAAAACAAACTAACACAATGTTGCCTGGATCAGGTGGTACCATCCACATACCATATGATGTTGTGGTGTCTTTGTAATTTGTTACATCTGTGCCTAATGCACCTAAGTCTGTTTGTCCTGCAAATGGTGATACCCATCTACATGATATATAGGTGTCTGATTTTTTCTTGTCTCCACCTAGTGCAGGTATGAATACTGACAGTTTACCAGTTCTTGATATGTCTTCTGTGTCAACAACAACTCCCTGGAATATGCCAAGTTTAGGTGCACTCTTAAGAAAATTCTTATACTGCTGATTGTTCTTTCTGGTTTGATTTAAATTTGCCATATCATTTAATACTAAGGAACAGTATTACCTCCTATTGGATCAGAACCGTCTACAAATCCTGCTGGATCTTGGCTGTTCATACCTTGTGCACCTTGTGATTCTGAACTTTCTGTGGATTCTTCTTTGTCTGCTTTTAATTTATCTGCACCTATTATTCTCTGTGCATTTACCTCAGTTGTAAAATTTCCACTATCGAAACTGTTAATTACTTTTACGATTCTATACAAGCCACTAAAAGTTCTACTGGTACCATCATATCTCCAATAACCACTATTTAGTTCACTGTCCTCATCTGTGAAGTCAGGATCGAATGCTATGGGTGCTCTTAGTGTCAAAAAGAAATGATTATCTGATTCGCCATTATAGGCGGCATATTCTTCAGTTGCGTTTTCTTCTTGATAGTTACCCAAGTACCAAGGATCTCCTCTTAATGCAATATCTAAATTAATTAAAAAAGCAATATCGTTTGCATGTTGAGTAGCAAGAGTACCAAATAATGTATTACGTGGATCCCCTACTTTATATGTTCCAGATGAGACACCGTGCTTTTGATTTTGTGCTTTACTTGCTTGAGGATCTACTGAAAGATAATTTTCCATTTGCTCTTCTGTGACTCGAAGAAATCCAAACTTTTCTAAGTCATCTACAGTGAAAGGTATATCTTCATTGTTCATATCCAAAGGATTGGTTAAATCTACGGAATATTGAAAGGCACTTATTTTTGGATCGTAGTCTTCTGGTATTTCACTAGTTAAAGGTTCTCGGTAACCTATTTGTAAATTAAGTGCCGCCGCTCTAGCATCTTTGTCACCTATTTCATCAAGCAATGCTTTAGTACTTGCACCAGTTTTGTCTTCTAATACTTGTCTAAGTCTGTCAGCACCTATGCCAGTTGTCTCTGAAAAAGTGTCAAGTAGTTCTGTAAATTCGTCAGAGATATTTTCTAATCCGCCTTGAACTGTGTCTAATGTTTTTTTCACATCTTCTATAAAACCAAATAAGTTTCTTTTCAATGATTCTAATGTTGCCGCATCTTGTTTTTCTATTTCTCCTTCTAGTGATGCATCTTCATTTGCCTCTAAATTGTCTTTAAGTTTTTTACCTTCGGTAGTACTAAAGTCTCCTATGAATCCTCCTTTAGGTGGAAACAATAAAGCAACACCATTATCATATGTAATGTCCAGTGATTTAATTTGATCGTTTAACCCAGTAAAGAAATAATGATATGCTTTTTTAACTCCGCCTCTGGCAATTATTTGCTCTAGTCTTGATTGTGCTTGATCGCTGTCCATCTGTGTTTCTTTTAAAGAGACAGCAACATCTGTTCTTGTTGTTAATATTAATCTTGGTATGTATTGATATTTCTTAGCATAAACATTTCTCGAAGGATCAAACTTTAAATTAGATACTTCTGCATTAATTTTAAACCAACTTACAAATGCTTGATCTTGTTTAACATCTTCTTCGCTAGGATCTGAAATATCGTCTTTTCTTGTAATTTTAGTATAGTACTCATCATTCATACTCAAAAGTGTTTCAAACACTTTGGTAAATGTAGTCCCTTCTTTGTGTTGCACCATTTGTATTTCTGGCCTTGCTTCAGCAGAATCACCTTCATCTTTTACGTTTTCTTCGTTTGCTTCTCTATCTTCAACTGCATCACCAGAACTATCTGCTTGGGTAGTGTTTTGTGCCCTGTTGGTATCTTCTGCATCTTTATCCGTAGGTGCTTTTAATTTGTCATCTTGTATAATGTTATTGCTTTGAACAGTTCCGTCAGAACCTGGGCCACTACCTATTAGTTTACTTAAATCAAATTCAAATTCATCTGGTACTTCATCACCTGTTGACTCTGATCTAAACTCGTTTAATTGTTTTTCCAGATGTTTTACATGTTCTGTAATAGTTGTACCTTTGGTAGTAAAATCTGCTGGCAATGTATATGCTACAGGTGTGTAGGCAAAACTTTTAAAAATTAATGCATCTATCTCATATTCAGAACCTGCTTCTGTTATTGTAACACCCAGTTTTGCTAGTTTGAGTGCATACCTAAATGGGCCTGCAATTTGTGTTGCCTGCCCTCCTTCCTCATTGTCATCTATATCTGCTGTATAACCAGTAAACAAAATTTCCATAAAAAATGATAATTCTGTTCCTGCTGTATGTCCTAAGTATGCTTTTGCTAAATGTATCTGGTCAAGGAAACTTGCGGCACCAGGTTGTGTAACCTTAAAATTCATTTTGATAGGATTTTCACCTGTGCTATTAAAAAAACTTTCTATAGTTAAGCCGTCAAGTGTTGCACCTGTAACTCCTGTTTGTGCCAGTATAAGCATTTCTCCAGGTGGTCCTGTAAGTTCTTCATTATCAGTAGTCATCTCTGAAGTTGTATCAAATGCGGCATTAGTCAATTCTTCAGACAGCATATACATTTTTAAGTTGTAGGAAGCATTGTCGTATCTGTCTAATAGGTTACCATAGACTTCTCCGACATAAGGATCGTTATATTTTGGTATTTCTACTTTTGCCATTTACTTACCCGCAACTGTATTCCTCACTGAATTAGCCGCAGGCAAGACTATTGTGGTGCCTGCTTTAAAATCTCTTATAGGATCTTTTAGGACATCAGGATTTCTAATTGAAAATACCCACCACAGTCTTGAATTGTCATATGCAAAATTTGCTAATAGATCTGGACGTTCATCAAACTCAGCAGGGATAGTATAAATTTCATCGTTGACACTTCTTCTAATTTTAGGCAAATCATTGACATCCAAAAAAGTACCTTCTCTGGTTTTTGCTCTTTTTAGAAAACTATCTTTGCTATAATTTGTTGCCATTAGATAAATCCATCTTTGTATGCAATGCCATTTGTAATAGCATCTAAATCAAAACGTCTTCTCAGTTTGTGTGGTGTGTATGTTGGTGTTAAGTTCACCATTATGTTTGTTCTTGTAGGCACATAAGTTACAGTACCTTCAACTTCTACAGGAACATAGTCAACATCTTCTGGTAATTGCATGTTATAGTTAGTAACAACAACTGGCACTTTGTTAAAACCATGGTCACCTAAATATTCAAATATTAAAACTGGAGGCGGTGTTCCATATTTGCCTTGTTCTACTGCTTTATCACCAAAGTATCCTTTTGTTGATATTCTTAAAAATGTCATCACAGCAAGAAGATATCTTGCTTCATAAATGTCATTTGCAGTCCAGTCAGCCGCCACCGGTATTTCAGGTGGTGTACTATTCATGTAAACATTAATAGGATAGTTTGTACCTTGGCCATCTTGAGCATTGTAATTTGCTGTGGCACTAACGAAGATGGTAGGTGTGTATTGCCATACCATACCATTACTTTCCTGTATTGGTCTAAGCAAATGGTCTTTTTGATAATTACCATCTACTACAGCACTATAGAAATCTTCTTTGCCTCCTTCTTTTGGTCTCAGTCTTGCTCGCCAATCATATTTTTCTGTAAGTTTTGTTGTTGATACATCTTTATAACTAGCACCAAATAACTCTGCTTCTGCAATCAAACTTTGTACTCTTTCGTTGATTGCATCTTCAAACACATTGTTAGCAGTTTCTGGGAAACCATATCCTGGGAATGCCTCACCAATTAAATTTTCAATGGCAGAGGCCGCAAGTGGATTATTGCCTTTTAATTTGTCAAATTGTCCTCTGACTTTTCTATTAAGGAAATTTTCTAGTATTGCCATAGTTTGCTCCTGATACAACTATTTATCCGATTTATTAAATACAGTTTTAATGGTTGCCACAAATAGGTATTTATAGGTTGACTTTGTGATAAATCTAAGTATAATAGTGTAAAATTTTACATAAAACCTGGAGAAGTGCATGGCACAAGCGAAAAAAACTAATTATCTAAACAACAAAGATATTCTGAAAGAAATACATAAGAGTAAGATGTCTTTCTGTTGGTTATTAAAAGAACGATATGGTCAGTATGATCTTATTGTTGAAGACATTAAAAAAATTAATAAAACTGCTTTAAAGAAAGCAAAAGAAAATCAAGCGGCTCGCAGACAATCAGAAGCATACGCAGAAGCAATGATTGCTCATGGGCCTGGTGATTATAGAAATAAACCTAAACAAAAAGATTTTGCAGTAGATATTAAAACTATTGCAGATGATGATGTAACGTTTAGGGTTATGACTTATGATCATATTCCACTAGAGCCTGGGAGAAAGAAAAATCCTAGGAACGAAGCAGAAACAAAAGCAAAAGTAAACTTTCCTCCATTCAAACATTTTGCATACATAGGAGGTGAATTAACTGAAGTATCAAGAAGTCATTGGGAAGGAAGTTTAAGTAATGGTACCTTTAATCCAAATACAGGTAGAATTACAAATAAGTTGGGCACTATGTTCTTAAAATTAGTCGAACGTTTCTCTCACAGAGCAAACTGGCGAGGATATACATACGTTGATGAAATGAGAGGACAAGCATTAGTACAACTTAGCCAAGTCGGATTACAGTTTAATGAAGCAAAGTCAGATAATCCTTTTGCATATTATACTGCCGCAGTTATCAACAGTTTCACAAGAGTGTTAAACTTGGAGAAAAGAAATCAAACTATCAGAGATGATATCTTGATTGAGCAAGGTCACTTGCCAAGTTACAGTAGACAGATTAAGCATGAAGAAGATATGCGTAGAATGAGAGAATCTGTAGAAACACAAGACGGAAACGATGTTGAGGCTTTTGATTAATTTATGGAACAACTATTCAAGCATGTGGCATGCTTCACGGATATTCACTACGGACTCAAGCAAAACAGTAGATTACATTTAGACGATTGTCATAGATTTGTAGATTGGTTTATTGCTGAATCCAAAGCAAGAGGTTGTGAAACATGTATCTTCTTAGGTGATTGGCATCATCATAGAGCAAGTGTAAATGTTGCTACTATGAATGCTTCTATCAAAGATCTAAAAAAACTTAACGATGCATTTGAAAAAGTGTATTTCATCTTAGGTAATCACGATTTATATTACAGAGACAAAAGAGAACTTAACAGCATAGAATATGCTAGAGATCTTTCTAACTTTGTTATGATCGATGAACACTTTGAACAAGATGGTGTTGCTATTATTCCATGGCTAGTTGGTAATGAGCATAAAAAATTATCCAAAATGAATGTAAAATATATGTTTGGTCATTTCGAGTTGCCATACTTTAAAATGAATGCTATGGTAGAAATGCCAGATCATGGTGGAATAAAAGCAGATGATCTAACAGGACCTGAATATGTATTCAGTGGACATTTTCACAAACGTCAATACAAAAACAATATTCATTACATGGGTAATGCTTTTCCACATAACTATTCAGATGTTGATGACGATCAAAGAGGAGCAATGTTTTTAGAATGGGGAGGGGAACCTCAGTATGTTAATTGGGAAGAGTGCCCCAAGTATAAAGTAATAATGTTAAGTGAACTGTTAGACAGTCATCAAGACTTACTGGATGAATACACATACGCAAGAGTAAAACTAAACATTAGTATTTCATACGAAGAAGCAAACTTTATTAGAGAGAAGATGGCCGAACAATACGGTGTTAGAGAATTGCAACTGATACCTGTTAAGGAAGAAGAAGAGGCCTATGAAGGAGGAGAAATAGAATTTGAAAGTGTTGATAAAATTGTTATCTCACAATTAGAAACTATTGAATCTCCTACCATAAACAAACAAACATTAATAGACATATACAATAATCTAGAGACACAGTAATGCTTAAAATCAAGAATGTATCTGCCAAAAACTTTATGAGTGTTGGTGCACAAACACAGGCAGTGAATTTTGAAAATGTAAATCTAACTCTTGTGTTAGGACATAACTTGGACTTGGGTGGAGATGGTAGTAGAAACGGAACAGGTAAAACTACTATCATTAATGCTCTCAGTTATGCATTGTATGGTGAAGCACTTACCAACATTAGAAGAGATAACTTAATAAACAAAACAAACGGTAAAGCAATGATTGTGACCGTTGACTTTGAAAAGGACGGTACAAATTATAGAATAGAAAGAGGCAGAAGACCAGGTACACTAAAACTTTTAGTCGATGGTGTTGACAGAGAGGACAACGATGCACAAGGTGACAGTAGGGAAACACAAAAAGAAATAGAAAAAATTATTGGCTTTCCGCACACTATGTTTAAGCATTTGATTGCATTGAATACATACACAGAACCTTTCTTGGCAATGAAACCAAATGATCAACGTGCAATGATAGAACAGTTACTAGGTATAACTGAGTTATCTGAAAAAGCAGAACTGCTAAAAGAACTGCTTAAAATTACAAGGGACTCTATTAAAGAAGAAGAAATTAAAATCAATGCAATAAGTTCTAGCAATGAACGTATAGAAAAGAACATTAAAGAAATAGAGAGCAGAAGTAAAGCATGGGAAAGTAACAAACAAGATAAAGTTACTGATCTGACAACATCAATAGAAACATTAATGGAAATTGATGTTGATGACGAAATTAGCAAACACAGAGAAAACAAAGAAATTAAAGAAGCAGTTGATGCCAAAGACACATTAGAGTCTGAGCAAAGTAGAGTTGAGACATCTCTGACTAGAAGTGATAAAAAACTACTTGAATTGAGAGAAAACTTGGTTGCGGCAAAAGCAGGTATATGTCCTGCTTGTGGACAAGGTACAGCACACTTAGAAACGCATGAAGAATATACCAGAGACATTATGGTTAAAATAACCGAGGAAGAAAAGTATTATGATGAACTTCATGTTAGAAGTGACGAGTTAGCAGAAGCACTAAAAGATTATATTCATATTGCTTCTGAAAAAGATACTTTTTATGATGATTTAGAAAGTGCATTAGAACACAAACATAATTTAGATTCATTGGCAAATCAATTAGAAGAAAAAATAAATGAAGAGAATCCTTATGTAGAACAAATTGTTAGTCTGAGAGAAACAGGCATACAAGAAATTGATTTTGAAAACATTAATGAATATACTATGCTCAAAGAGCATCAAGAGTTTTTGTATAAACTGTTGACCAGTAAAGACAGTTTTATTAGAAAGAGAATAATAGATCAAAACATTGCATACTTAAATCACAGATTAGCATACTATCTTGACAAAATTGGATTACCACATGATGTTAAGTTTGCTAGTGATTTAACTGTAGAAATTACAGAGTACGGCAGAGACTTAGACTTTGATAATTTAAGTAGAGGTGAACGTAATAGACTGATACTAAGTTTAAGTTGGGCATTCAGAGATATCTATGAAAGTTTAAATCATCCAATGAACTTGATGTGTGTTGATGAACTTATAGATAGCGGTATGGATAGTATGGGTGTTGAAAATTCTCTTGCAATATTAAAGAAAATGAACAGAGAGCATGGAAAAAATATATTCCTTATATCGCACAAAGAAGAATTAGTTGGTCGTGTAAACAATGTTCTTACTGTTGTTAAAGAAGGCGGGTTTACAAGTTATAACACCGATACGGAATATGTCAACTAGTGATTGGACTTACAAAGGAAACTATGTAGATGAAATACCAGAAGGGATAGAAGCCTTTGTGTATTTGATAACAAATTTAACAAACAATAAAAAATATGTAGGTAAGAAACTTACATTAAAAAAAGTAACTAGGCCACCTCTAAAGGGAAGGAAAAACAAGAGGCGTTCTAAAGTAGAAAGCGATTGGAGAGATTATTGGGGAAGTTCCGACAATCTCAAAGAAGACTTAGAAACATTAGGCGCAGAAAATTTCACCAGGGAAATTTTACACTATTGTCCTTCCCGAGGGGTGGCCAGTTATCTCGAAGCACAAGAACAGTTCGAACGAGAAGTGCTACTCACAGACGATTACTACAACGGAATTATCAATGTTAGAGTAGGAGGTTCAAAAATCTTACGTGAATCATTGAAGAAGGACTAAGTATCAAGTGGGCAAACATGGCAAACACTTAGGCACAAATAGACACCAAGTCTAACTCTTAAAATACACACAAACAACACACAAGGTTAACGGGCCAGACTATATACCGTTGCGAGTCCTTTCTGACGTGAGAAGGTAAGCCAAGCATTATGTTGTTATGCGATTCTTAGCACTACCGGAAGATGCTTAAATGTCCACCCAATGGTGAGAAACATTTGCTAAGTCTTAATAGTTGAAAAAATTTGCAATACTCTGTATTCCCATAATGAAGCGAGTTGGGATTAAAAGTCGACGCAGGTTTGGTAAGGTCAGAGCCAAACAGAGTGCAAACTAAATACCTGCCTTCAAAAAGGCCGAAGATACTCGTATGAAGTCTTTTTTTTGAAGCCAATGTTGTTGGCTTCATATGACCTCGACATCTGTATGAAATCGGAAATATTTCAAACAAGTGAATAAGTGAAGTGAAACGAACGAATGAACGCAGTTTGAAAAGACCTTTAGGTCTTACATGTATTCTTCACCTGACTTACCTGCTTTCTCTTTGTTATATTTGTTAATAACTTTTACGGTTGTCTGGCGTTCTTGAGGAGTCATAAGTTGAGCGTCTTGCCATGAGATACTTCCGCCACTATACACAGCAATCTCGATTAAACTTTTTTCGAGTGTTTCGGCTTCCCGGCGGAGTTTGTTGATTAGTTCGAGTATTTGTTCAGGTGACCCATTTGCTAAGAAGCCGTGGAAAAATTTACAGGGTCAAAACCAATGTCCTTTTCAAATACGTTTTGACATTCTTCGCATTGCAAATTGACTTGTTTGTTTACACCTATCTTTGCAATGTTAGCAATCTCGCCCTCTATTTGTTTCCCAACATTAGCATCTGCATTTTCCAAAAACTCTCTGATGCTTGCCGGATCAGTGACTACAAAATCTTCACCCTCATCATCTGTACCAGATATTTTTGCAACACTATCCACTATCAATTCAAAATTCAGTGCGGCTATTTGCAAAAAGTTTTCATTGAATGTTCTCAGTTGTTCCATTTCGTCTTCTACATTTGCTAGAGATTGTAAACTTCTAGTACTTTTGAAATTTGCTATACCTGCTTTGACTGTGCTGTCATATGTGAAAGGTCTCAATGTGAGTGTTAGTCCGTTGTGTGTTTTTACTTTGTAAACATCTTTTAGTGTGGTCATCTCATCAAGTGCTGATTCCACACTAGCAGTTGCTTCATTTTCATGGCCACATTTTGGACATGAGCCAGACACAGTAATTTCGTCTCCGTATGTTGCACCCTGTACTGCTATTAACAATGCATCAACATCATTGCTGATCATTTGTCTTGGTTGTTTGATATTTGGTATGCAACTTGCAATTACCTGTGCAACTGCTTCACCATTCAACAATGCATCAGGATTTTTCATAATCATTTCATCTTTAGCAGTCATTGGATATATTGGTAATTCACCGTTGTCAGGCATTTCTACTACATCATCTGTGTAGTATTTTCCTTGTGATGGTAATCCTGTGTACGACTTAGGCGCACGATAAAAACTACTTAAAGGATTTTGTGATTTTGCCATATTAAAACTCCAGTTAATTATTTGGATAAATACAAATAGTTAAACAATTTGGTGATATCCAAAAACTATTTATCACCATAAAAACGGTACTTTATTTAAAATGGCTACGATCCAATTAAACGATCAAACAATCAATATACCAGATTATGCGTTGGAATCTACGCAGGAAGCCATTCTGAATGCACTTAAAGGCAACGATAAAGTTGATCAAAACCAACTAAGAATACTTACAGACAACGCAAAAAACCAAAAAAACGCCAATAAAAAGCAACAAGAACACAACGAATCTGCACTACAAGCACTGAAAAAACTTAACGAAAAGGCGGATAAAACGACCGTTTTTGCTAATAATGAGTTTGTAGACGGCATG
>MDSZ01181337.1_pt1 | contig 16777 bp, 18 predicted proteins | sample 811201 | NCBI WGS metagenome assembly MDSZ01 (sample SAMN05326647, study PRJNA326480) | marine metagenome | isolation source: seawater | place: Indian Ocean: North | collected 2010
AAACTAGTTCTTCCTTTAGAGCCGTAGTAGACCACTACGTTGATAGGCTGGATGTGGAAGCGCGGTAACGCGTGTAGCTGACCAGTACTAATAGCTCAACTGGCTTGATTTATGCACTGAAAAAAATTATCTTTAATTTACCAATTTATTAAAATATAAATTGTGGAAAAATACAAATGATTGATATAAATTTTTTTAAAGAGTCATCTAATTTAAAAAAGAAAATAACTCAAAATCTTATTTCACAAAGTGAAAGCCAAGATATAATAGCAGAATTAGATAAACTAAGAAGTAAAAGCCCGTTTATTTACAATATAGAGACAACTAATTACTGTAATATGAAATGTGTCATGTGTCCAAGAACAATGTTCATGACAAGAAAAAACATTTGGATAGATGATAATTTATTTGAAAAACTTACAAGCAAGGTAAAAAAACACAACGAAAAGGAATTAAATAATTTTTGGAGTTGGTTAGAAAAAGACTATCATTACAATCCCAAAGATGTTTCCGAAAATGGTTTTTACTTTTCTGTTGTTTCAAGATGTTTAGTGTTACATGGTTTTGGAGAACCTTTTTTAGATAAAAAACTAATTGAAAGATTACAAATTTGTAAAGAAAAAAATATACCAACATATTTCTCATGCACACCTGCAACAATGACTGTTGAGAAAGCCAAGAAAGCTATGGATGCTGGTCTTACAGTTTTAAAATTTTCATTAGATGCAATGGACGAAAGAAAAATACAAAAAATTAGGGGAAAGAGAGCTAATTTTGAAGATGCAGTTAATAAAATTTTAGAACTCCTTGAGTACAAAAAACAGAAAAAATTAAAAACATTACTAGTTCCTTGTATGATTGATTTAGCTATGGAAAAAAATGATAAACAAATGCATAAGGACTTTTTAAAGTTCTGGAGTGACAAAGACGTATTTGCTTATATTAAAAGTCAAGATAATAGATGGCTTTATGAAAACGATAAAGATTTGAAAAGTCAGTCACATTATACTACTCAGTATTGTGAGTACCCTTGGCTTTCATTGACTGTAATGGCCGATGGTAACGTTGTTCCCTGTACTCAAGTCTCAAATAACGAACTAGTATTAGGAAACGTAAATGAGAGTTCTTTAGAAGAAATTTGGAATGGTGAAAAATATAAAGAACTTAGAAAAATGCATGTCACAGGAAAATTTCCGAAAGGACACAAATGCAAGGAAAAATGTGATATGAAAAAATTGTATCAATATCTCTCGTAGAGAGCCTAGTTATAAAATTTTACCAAACCAATAAAAGTCACATCTTTTTCCTTTATAAACTATTTCTGATTTGAATTTTCCTTCAAGCTTAAAATCATTTTTCTCTAAAACTTTTTTTGAACCAATATTCATTTCATAAAAACCTGCTCTAAGTTTTTTTAACCCCTTTTTTTTTGCTATTTTAATTACTTCTTTTATTGCTAAAGCTGCAAATCCTTTGCCCCATAATTCTTTTTCACCAATAAAATAACTTATTTCAGCAGTCCCATGTATAAAATTTACAGGGCCAAGTTTTATATTACCGATATGTATGTTTAAATTTTTCTTTTTTAAAAATATTCCATATAAAAATTCAATTTTAGATTTATTTTTTTCTCTAACAAATTTTCTAATATTCGTTAAAGAATGTTTGGTATATTTTTGTTCAGTATATTTATGGACTTTTAAATCATTCATCCAAGTTTGATACTTCTTTGATATATCTTTTTTGAGATTAAGCTTTCTTAATATTATCTCTTCAAATTTTTTCATAAAACTATTGCTCGTAGACCATTTAGTTATGAATAACAAATAAGTTTCATCTTATAAATACTTATAAATGAATACCAAAAAATACAATTAAAAATTGCAAATATTCCTTACATTTAAGAATGAGACAGCTGGTCTTACTATTTCAATGTTTTTCTTTAATTAAATTTTCTTTATAACTCTTTAAAAATTACTTAACTAAGAGCAATATCATTTTCTAAATTTAAAAAATTTTGTGGGAGAGGAATTAATCTGCTGGCTCAATAATACTCTGAATAATATATCAATATTTAGATCTTACTAAACAAATAATACTATATTTAGTTGAATATGTATTTTTTGGCTTTACTGTTCAAAATTTGAACGATATTATTGTTCAATATTTGAACATTATGAAAAATCAACAAGACCATTTTGAAGTTTTAAGACGAGTTCAAAAAAATCCGAAATCTTCTCAAAGAGAGCTAGCCGAAGATCTGGGTTTTAGTTTGGGAAAGCTTAATTATTGTTTAAAAGCTCTACAAAAAAAAGGATTAATTAAATTAGAAAATTTTAGTAAAAAAAAAAACAAAATTGCCTATTTACAATACATAATCACCCCAAAAGGAATAGCTGAAAGAACCAAGCTCACCATTAATTTCATGAAAAGAAAACTTAAAGAATATGATGAATTAAAAAAAGAGCTTGAAAACAATAAAAAATAATATGTGGACAGTAATAAAATTTGATAAACACCAACTTAATTCTTTAAAAAAAGATTTTTCTAAAAAATTAAATGGAAAATTTACTTTCTATAATCCAAAAATATTAATACAAAAATATAAAAAAAATAAATTAATAAATAACGAAGTAAGTCTTCTAGGAGACTACATTTTATGCTTTCATGAAGATTTCAAGAACCCAATTACTTTACAAAAGCTTAAATTTTGCAGAGGACTTAAATATTTTCTAAACGGATTTTATCAATCGCAAAATGAAATTAATGATTTTGTTTTTAAGTGCAAGAAATTAGAAAACAGCAAAGGATATTTAAGCGATAATTTTTACAACCTAAATATAAATTCAAATTATAAATTTATTTCAGGCCCTTTTACAGAAACAATTTTCAAAATCATCAAATTACAAAAAGATAAAATTGATATTTTGATGGGTAATATAAAAACTACTATTAAAAAAAGAAGATTTTTATTTAACCCGGTTTAAAATTATGAAAACTACATACTGCGTAAAAACATTTTTTTACCGAGTGCGGAGCTATGGTAATTAATGAAGAAAATTTATATGCAAATTACGAACTAAGATTATGATTAATAATGAATTAAAAATTGGTAATTTAAAAGTGGGAAAAAACCACCCTCCTTTAATTGTACCTGAAATAGGAATTAATCATAATGGTAATTTAAATGTAGCTATTAAGATGGTTGATGCGGCTAAAAAATCGGGAGCTAAAATAATCAAACATCAAACTCACATTCCTGAAGACGAGATGTCGATAGAAGCAAAAAAAGTTAAGCCTGGAAACTCAAAAAAAAATATTTTTTCAATTATTAAAAATTGTTCTCTTTCTGAGGAGGATGAATTTAAACTATTCAAATATGTCAAATCAAAAAATATGGTATTTATAAGCACGCCTTTTAGTAAAAAAGCGGTAGATAGACTAATTAAATTTGGAGTTAACGCGTTTAAAATTGGGTCAGGGGAATTTAATAATATTCCTCTTTTACAATATATAACAAGATTTAAAAAGCCATTGATATTAAGTACAGGAATGAATGATTTAAAACGTACAAAAGAAATTTACAAATTTCTAAAAAAAAGAGGATCCAAGTTTGCTTTTTTACATACTACCTCTCTTTATCCAACACCTGACAAATTAGTAAGACTTAATTCAATTAATGAAATGAGAAAAGCGTTTCCAAAACTTGTGTTAGGTTATTCAGATCACACTGTATGTTTGAATGCATGTATGTCCGCTATGTCGATTGGAGCGTCAATAATTGAAAAACACTTTACAGATTCAAAAAAAAGAAATGGACCAGATATTATCTGCTCAATGGATCCTAGTGAATTGAAAGAGTTAATTATTAAATCAAATAAAATATATAATCAGTTAAGAGGGAGTAAAGATCACTTGCACCAAGAGGAAGTTACACGAAAGTTTGCCTTTGTTTCTGTTGTTTCAGACAAAGAAATAAAAAAAGGTGAAAAATTTTCGAAAGAAAATCTCTGGGTAAGAAGACCTGGAAATGGAGCTTTCAAACAAGAGGATCTTAAATTTCTTTATGGCAAAAAAGCATCTAAAAAAATTCCAGCAAATATTCAAATTAAAAGAAATCATATAGCATAATCATGGAAAAAATTAAAAAGACAAACTTCTTAGGTCTTCCCGAGGAAGTAAAATTTTGCAAAAAATGTGTGATGACAAATCAAAGACCTTCGTCAGTTATTGAATTTAAAAACAACCAAGAAGGCTCAAAACCAACAATTGATTTCGATGAAAATGGTGTTTGTAGTGCTTGCAATTTTAATGATCAAAAAAATGAAATTGATTGGAGCGAACGAGAGAAACAATTAGAAGAACTATGCAAGAGTTACAGAAGCAAAAAAGGTAACTACGATTGTGTAATTCCTGGTAGTGGAGGTAAAGATAGCGCATATACTGCTCACATACTAAAATATAAATATAAAATGAATCCTTTAACGGTTACTTGGGCGCCACATGCATACACAGATATTGGGTGGAAAAATTTCCAGAATTGGAGCCATATAGGTGGATTTGACAACATACTCTTTACACCTAATGGAAAGTTGCATCGCTATTTAACCAGAATTGCATTTATAAATTTATTACATCCGTTTCAACCTTTTATTATTGGACAAAGAATGATTGGACCGCGCATAGCTAGTCAATTTGGAGTTGATTTAATATTCTATGGGGAGAACCAAGCAGAATATGGGAATAAAATAGATGAGAATTACAATACAAAAATGGATAAAAAATTTTTTACATACAAAAATTTAGATGAATTATTATTTGGCGGTAAGAAAATCACAGAGATTATAAAAAATACGGAATTTACATTAAATGATTTCCATTGTTACTTACCTCTTGACGATAATAGATTCAAAGATCTAAAATTAAATTATCAATATCTTGGGTATTATTTAAAATGGGACCCCCAAGAATGCTTCTATTACGCTAGTAAACATACCGGGTTTAAACCAAACACTGAAAGAACAGAGGGAAGCTACTCAAAATATTCTAGTATAGATGATAAAATAGATAATTTTCATTATTACACACTTTTAATAAAATTTGGTATAGGCAGAGCAACTAATGATGCAGCTCAAGAAATTAGAAATAACAAAATTACAAGAGAAGAAGGAATAGCGCTTGTGAAAAAATTCGATCATGAATTTCCTAAAAAATATTTTAAAGATTTTTTAGAGTATATTGATATTACTGAAAGTGAATTTTTCAAGTTAATAGATAAATTTAGATCCCCTCACCTTTGGGTTAAAGATAAAGATAAGTGGCTTTTAAAAAAAAGAATATGGGAAAAAAATTAAAAAAAAAAATAGTGTTCGTTACTGGCACCAGGGCTGATTATGGCAAGCTAAAAAGTGTTATAGCTATACTTCAAAAAAATAAAAACTTCGATCCTATAATTTTTGTTACTGGAATGCATAATCTTTCATCTTACGGTTATACTCATACAGAGTTAAATAAAGATAAAATTAAAAATATTTTTAAATATAAAAATCAAGCTAAAAATGACAGTATGGATATAGTTGTCTCTAAAACTATAAATGTTTTCTCGAAGTTTATAAATAAAATTAAACCAGATTTAATTGTAATACATGGAGATAGAGTAGAGCCATTAGCATGTGCAATAGTTGGAAGCTTAAACAATATTCTTGTTGGGCATATTGAGGGCGGTGAAGTATCTGGTGCAGTTGATGAAATTTTAAGACACTCTATTTCAAAGTTATCTCATGTTCATTTTGTATCAAATAAGTTGGCAAAAAAACGCCTAATACAAATGGGAGAACTACAAAAAAATATTTTTATAATAGGTTCTCCAGATGTAGACTTAATGTCATCTAAATATATTCCAAGTTTAGAAGAAGCAAAAAAAAGATATAGAATAAATTTTCAAAATTACGGCATTCTATTATTTCATCCAGTGGTATCCAAAAATAAAAAAAACACTCTAAAAAGAAAAGTAAAAATTTTAGTTAATTGCATAAAGAAATCAAAATTTAATTATATAGTGATTTTTCCAAATAATGATGCAGGATCTAACATCATATTAAATGAATACAAAAAATTAAAAAACACTAAAAGGATTAAAATATTTCCCTCCTTAAGATTTGAATACTATTTGTCATTTTTAAAAGAATCAAATTTTATTATTGGCAACTCTAGCTCAGGAGTAAGAGAGGCTCCTTATTATGGAACTCCAACAATTAATATTGGTATAAGACAAAATAAAAGATCTTCATCAAAAAGTATAAACAACGTCGATTTTAACAAAAATAAAATTGAAAAATTAATTAATAAATTTAAAAATAAAAAGATAGTTCTTAAAAAGCTTAAAGAATTTGGTTCGGGAAAGGCAGATAAAAAATTTATAAATATAATTTCAAAAAAACCTTTTTGGAAGATAGATAATCAAAAATATTTTAAAGACAAATTTTATGAATAAAAGAATTGCAGCAATTATTTTAGCCAGAAAAGGAAGCAAAGGTTTAAAAAATAAAAATATAAGAAGGTTAAGAAATAAAGAACTTATATTTTGGCCGATTAATGCGGCTATCAAGTCAAAATATATCGACGACGTATTTGTATCAACAGATTGCCCAAAAATATTGAAAATATCAAAAAATTATGGAGCACAAGTTCCCTTTTTAAGACCAAAAAAATTAGCTCAAGATAAGTCTAAATCTTTTGATGCAATTAAACATTGGTTAAATTTTCTAAAAAAAAAAAAATTTTTTATAAATATTTTATACTTTTAGAACCATCTTCTCCATTAACTAATAGTAAAGATATTGACAAAGCATTTAAAGTATTTTTAAAAAATAAAAAAGCAAAATCTCTTGTGAGCGTAAGCAAGGCGGAAATTTCGCACCCAGTTTTTTTGTCAAAAAAAAATAAATCCGGTTTTATCACACCATTTTTTTACAAAAATTTTAAATTTGCAAGAAGGCAAGATCTTAAAGAAATATTTTATTTTGATGGATCACTTTATTTATCTGAAACTAAGTATTATTTAAGAAAAAAGACTTTTAATCATGACAAAACTTTATCAATTCAACTTGAAAAGTGGAAGTCAGTTGAAGTTGATTGTATAAATGATTTAATATGTGCAGAAGCATTAAAAAAAAATGAAAAAAAACTTCAAAAATAACAAAGGTCAAAAGTTACTTAAAATTGCTAAAAAGATCATTCCTGGAGGTAACCAGTTATTATCAAAAAGAAGTGAAATTTTTTTACCTGATCAATGGCCAAGTTATTATTCAAGGGCAAAAGGGTGTGAATTATGGGATCTAGAAAAAAACCACTTTTACGATTTTGCGGGAATGGGAGTAACAACTTGCATTTTGGGTTACGCGGACAATGATGTAGATAAAGTTGTAACCAAAGCGATTAAAAATTCTACTATGACAACTTTGAACACATATGAAGAAGTACAATTAGCTGAAAAACTTCTCGATCTACATAATTGGGCAGAACAGGTGAGGTTTGCAAGAACAGGAGGCGAAGCTTGTTCAATAGCAATTAGACTAGCTAGAGCAGCTACGGGTAAGGATAAAATACTTTTTTGCGGTTACCATGGATGGCATGATTGGTATCTGTCCGCAAACCTAAAAAAAAAAAATTTAGATGATCAATTACTCCCGGGGCTAGAAAGTAAAGGAGTTCCATCTAATTTAAAAGATAGCGTGTATCCTTTTGGGGTAAATGATTATGACTCTTTTCAAAAAGCATTAAATAAATTTAATAATAAAATTGCGGCTGTAATTATGGAACCCGTAAGGTCTGCTAAAACTGATTTAAAGTTTCTTAAAAAGGTGAGAAAGAAAGCAAAAGAAATTGGAGCTGTTTTTATTTTTGATGAAATTACATCTGGTTTTAGGGAGACGGTTGGCGGTTATCACCTAAAATACAAGATTAACCCAGATGTTGCTATATTATCAAAAGCAATGTCTAATGGTTATCCATCATCTGCAATTATTGGAAAAAAAAGTGTTATGGATCAAGCACAAGATACTTTTGTTAGCTCCTGCATGTGGACAGAGCGAATAGGATTTGCTGCTGCTCTTGCAACTATAAATAAAGTAGAAAAAAATAAAGTTATAGCAAAATTAATCGAAACAGGGAAAAAAATAAAAAAAGGCTGGATCGAGTCCGCTAAAGATGCTGGGCTAGACGTAAGTACTGCTGGAATACATCCTATTCCAGAATTAAAATTTAATTACGCAAAATCAAACGAAATTTCAACCTATTTTATCCAAGAAATGTTATATCGAGGATTTTTAGCTAATACTAGGCTGGGAACAACATTTGCTTATTCCGACAAAATTATAAATAAATATTTAGAGAATACAAATGAAGTTTTTAGAAAGATCAAAAAATTTATATCTTTAGATAAGAAATTTCCTCTTAAAGGACCTATAAGACATACAACATTTAAAAGATTAATCTAACTATTTTTAATGAATTTGGGTTTAAGACTTAAAGAATACTTTAATCTAATTATACTTAGTAAAAAAATATTTTGTAAGCCAGAAAAAAAAGATATTTTAATTTTTGACTCAGATTTATCAGACTTTATTTTACACTATCTTGATACCAATAAAGTTCATATTTTAGATAATCGATACAAACAACGCAGAGGTCAAAAGTTAAATATATTTATACTTTTTAAAATGTTGCTTAAATTAAAATTTAATTCGTATGAATATTTTAAAATTTACTTAAATTACGTATCGCCAAAAATAATTCTAACATTAATTGACAATAACTTGACATTCTACAAGTTGAAAGAAATGTATCCAAAAGCAAAAATAATTTTAATACAAAACGCGTGGCGAACTGCAGAACTTCACGATATTTTCAAAAATTTTGAACAACTTATTGAAGGTAAATTCAAATGTGATTTAATCCTTTCATTTAATAGACATGTTGGAGAGAAATTTAAATCCTTTTTACATGGTGAAATCATGCCTATTGGATCTTTTAGATCAAATTTTAATTTAAAAAAAAATTTAAAGAAAAAATACGATTTCCTATTTATTTCAATTTTTAGACACCCTAACGCTATGCTGGATACTCACTTTGATTTACTAAAAACAATAAATAGTTTTTTTTCATCGAAAAAGGAAAAGTTATACGTGTTAGGTAGTTCTGGTACAAACTCAAAAGAGGAAAAAATATTTTACGACTCTTATCTTAAAGACACTAAGTATATTTTTATACCTAGGGAGAAAGATAGACCAACCTATGATATTATTGACCAATCTAACATTGTACTTACAGTTGAATCAACTCTTGGGTATGAAGCATTAGCAAGAGGAAATAAAGTTGCTTATTTTTCAATTAGAAAAAATACATATCCAGACAACACTGCAAAATTTGGTTGGCCAGCCAATAAAAATGATAACGGTCCTTTTTGGGTAAATTCAACAGATATTTTTACTTTTAAAAAACTTATGAATTTCCTAGAGACAATAAATGCAGATGACTACTTAAAGATCCTAAAAGATAACACTTCTGATCTAATCGAACATGATGATGGTAATAAAAAATTTAATGAAATAATTAAAAAGCTTACTTAAATTAAAATGAAATTATTAAATTTATTTAATACATTATTAACCAAAAAACAAAAGTTTGATTTTCTTTTGTTTTTTTTAATTTTTTTTATAGGGATGTTATTGGAGCTGATAGGAATAGGCTTGGTCTTACCATTCTTAGAATTACTGTTGAACAATGATACATATGAATTGTATAAGAATAAATTAGCAAGTTTTAATATTTTAATTGACTCAAAGAGTCAATTAATCGTGTATTCAATATTTCTTCTATTTTCAATTTATACATTAAAAGCTTTTTTTTTAACATTTGTATCTTTTGCTCAAACAAAATTTTTATACAATTTAAAAACAAATATTTCTAACAAATTATTTCATATATATTTGTTTAAACCATTTACATTCCATTTAAGTAATAACTCAGCATTTTTGATAAGAAACTTAAATGACTCTACACATATTATGATAATTTTTAGATCTATATTGACATTAATTACAGAAATACTTGTAGTCATAGGTGTCATTTTTTTAATAATTTTACTTGAACCTTTTACTTTATCAATTGCATTTTTCTTTGGGTTAATAGGGTTTTTATTTCACAGGCAAGTTCAAACTAAAGCATCAGTGTGGGGAGAAAAAAGAAAATTTTTTGAAGGAAAGAAAATGATGAATATGCAGCAAAGCTTTTCATCAATTAAAGAGATCAAAGTTTTTGGAAGAGAAAACTTTTTTAATAAAAATTTTGGCTTTTCTAACAGCTTTGCTAATTCTCTCGAAAAAAAACATGATTTTGTCATGAGTTTACCAAGAATATGGTTTGAGTGGTTAACATTTGTCATCATTGTTTCAATACTTTTTGTTATGATGAATTTTGGAAAAGGTTTGAATACTATTATACCTTTTTTAGGATTATTTGCGGTTGCTGCGTATAGAATTATTCCATCACTTACAAGAACTATGAATAGTGTTCAAAATATAAGATATTCCTATCCTGCGATAACACCTTTTATTTTCGAACTAGGAAAAAACAAATCAAGTGATGTTTTAGATATTAAAAAAATAGAAAAAAAAGAAATTAATTTTAATTCTGAAATTAGACTTTGTAATATAAATTTTAAATATCCAAATGCCCCAAAACAACTTTTTGAAAATCTATCTCTCGATATAAAGAAAGGCTCATTTGTGGGACTGTTAGGATCAAGCGGAATAGGAAAAAGCACAATATTAAATATTATTTTAGGTTTATTAAATCCAGACAAAGGTCAAGTGCTTGTTGATAATATAGATATAAAAACCAACCTTAAAAATTGGCAAAATAAAATTGGCTATGTTCCACAAAATATTTTTTTATTAGATGATGAACTTAGAAAAAACATTGCTCTTGGCGTTGATGAAGATGAAATAGATAATGAAAAAGTTAGTCAATGTTTAAAATATGCTAATTTAAATGAATTTGTGAAGGAATTAAAAGATGGAATTAACACCAATGCAGGAGAGTTTGGGGATAGATTTTCTGGAGGGCAAAAACAAAGAATTGGAATCGCAAGAGCATTTTATAAAGATCCAGAAATCTTAATTTTAGATGAATTTACAAGTTCTTTGGATCCAATTACTGAAAAAAAAATTATTGAGGAACTTAATATCTTAAAAATAAAAAAAACCATTTTTATGATTTCTCATAATCCAAATGTATTAAAAAACTGTGAAAAATTATACGAGCTTACAGAAAAAGGAATTAATATTAAAAAATAAATTAAGATATGAAAGTATTATTACTTAATCCTGGAAGAAGAGATTACTTAGTTCAATATTTTTTAGATCTTTGTAATAAATTTAAAATGAAAATTTACATTCTTGACCCTGATATGAATATACCAAGTTTTAAAGTTTCAAATAAAACGAAAAATTTTATATGTCCCAAATCAAAAAATAAAAAATTTATTCCTTTTTTGAAAAATTTAGTAAAAAGAGAAAATATTAATGTTATTTTTCCTTTATCTGAAAACGAATTAAAAAAAATTTCCAAAGAGAAAAAATTTTTTAAAAAAAGGGGGGTTGAAATAATTATTTCTGACCCTAAAGTAATAGACCTGTGTCAAAATAAATTAAAAACTTATAATTTTTTAAAGGGAATTGAAATTAAATACCCAGAAATAATAAAATTCAATGATTTAAAAAAAAAACTGCCAGCCATTGGAAAAGAGATAAAAGGCAACTCAAGTAAAAATCAAATTATTGTAAATACGCAAGAACAAATTCCCTCAAAAAAAAATAATCTTTTTTTCCAAAAATATATTAAATCAGAAGAGTATGGAATGGATATTTTAAACGATTTAAATGGTAATTTTGTCCATACCTGTGTAAAAAAAAAATATCAAATTAGAGCAGGGGACACAGATAGAGCTAAAATTATTAATCCCCAAAAATTTTTATGGTTAGCAAAAAAAATTAGTTCATCATTAAAACATATTGGAAATTTAGATATAGATTTTATTATCAAAAATAAAAAAACTTATATTCTTGATTTAAATGCTAGATTTGGTGGTGGTTATCCATTTACCCACGAGTATGGTTACAATTATATTGAAAGAATTTTGGATTTAATTAAAAAAAGTAAAAAAATTTCTAAGTTTAAAAAATTCAAAAATAACAGAAATTTATTTTCTAAAGGAATAACTATTTATAGACACTAAAAATGAAAAAAACATATATCATTGCAGAGGTTGGACCTAACCATCAAGGCTCAGTAAAAATAGCGTTAAAATTTATTAAAAAACTATCGAAAATCGGCGTTAATGCTGTTAAATTCCAAATAGGAATTGCTAACGAGCATTATTCTAAAGACTCTTTCAAACCAAATTATCAAAAAATAAATAATAGATCCAAGAGCATAATTTTAGATGCTAAAAAAAGATTGTTAAAGCTGACCGACCATATAAAACTTTATAGGGAGTGTAAAAAGAATAATGTTGATTATATTTGTTCCGCTTTTGATTTAAAAAGTTTAGAGTTTTTATATAAAAATACAAAATTTCCTTTTTTTAAGATTCCATCTGGTGAAATATTGTCAATAGATACGTTAAAATTTATTTCAGAGAAAAAACTCCCAATCATTCTATCAACTGGAATGGCTAATATAGATGAAATTAAAAGAGCAATAAAGTTTCTAAACAAAAAAAGAAAAAAAAAAATATATTTGCTTCATTGTGTAAGTGATTATCCAACAAAAAATAAAAATTTAAACCTTAACTTTATAAAAGAATTAAAAAAAATTTTTAAATGTCCAGTTGGTTTATCTGATCATTCAACAGATTTCTTAGCTCCAATAGCTGCAGTTACATTAGGGGCTTCTATCATCGAAAAACATGTTACTTTTAATAAAAAGGCTAAAGGACCAGATCATAGAACTTCTTTGACAATCAATGAGTTTAGAGAAATGGTAAATTTAATACGTTCTACTGAAAAGGCTTTAGGTAAAACAAAAAAAATTCTCTCTAAAGGTGAAAAACATAATGCTTTGGCCGTGAGAAAAAGTTGTGTATCTTCTGAAGATATTTATAAGGGAGATAAAATTTTAAGGAAATCTATTTCTTTCAAGAGGCCCGGAACAGGCATATCCCCCTTTTTACTATTTAAATTTTTAAACAAAAAAGCAAAAAAATTTATTCCAAAAGATACAATTTTAAAATTAAATGATTTTAAGTAAACCTAAAAAAACTAAGAAATTATTTTGAGAATTATAGCTAGATTAGATATAAAAAATTCAAATCTTATAAAAAGTATTAATTTCGAAGGATTAAAAGTCTTAGGAAATCCTAATGTGTTCGCAAAAAAATATTATGAAGAAGGTGCAGATGAGTTAATATTTATGGATCTAGTAGCTAGTCTTTACAATAGAAATAGTTTACATGATATAATTAAAAAGGCATCAGAAAATATATTTATTCCTTTTACTGTTGGTGGAGGTATCAGAACAATAGATGATGCATTAAAAATATTTGACTCAGGAGCAGATAAAATAGCTGTAAACACTGCAGCAATAAAAAACCCAAAATTGATAAATAATTTAGCCAAAAGATTTGGTTCTCAAGCTATTGTTGTATCAATAGAAGCAAAAAAACAAAATGATATGTGGGAAGCATACATTGAGTCAGGAAGAGAGCAAACAGGTATTAACGTTGAAAATTGGGTAAAGAAAGCTTCCGATTTAGGTGCTGGTGAAATTTTAATTACATCTGTTGATCGAGAAGGAACGAATAAAGGTTTTGATACAGAATTGCTTAAATTAATAACAAATAAAACAAATCTACCTGTTATAGCTAGTGGTGGTTTTGGTAAATTAAATGACATTAAGGAAGCATTAATTGACTCAAAAGTAGATGCTATAGCAATAGCGGACGCAATTCACTATAATAAGTTCAATATAAGAGATATTAGAAGCGAAGCCTTGAATTTAAATTTAAAAGTAAGAAAATTTAACCAATGAGAAAAATTTCAGTTTTAAACTATGGATGTGGCAATCTTTTAAGTATCGAAAGATCAATTAAACAAGTTGGTTATGATGCAAAAATCATAGAAAATAAAGAGGAAATTGAAAAGGCTGAATTTTTAGTATTGCCCGGTGTTGGTGCTTTTAATAATGCCATGGATTTATTAAAAAAGAAAAATTTAATTGAGATAATTAAGAATTATACGCTAGTTAAAAAAAAACCAATTTTAGGAATTTGTCTTGGGATGCAATTATTTTTTTCAAAGAGTAAAGAAATGGGTGATCATGAAGGCTTAAACTTTATTAGTGGCGAAGTAGTTGCTATGACAAGCTTAAGTAAATTAGGCGATATTAAATCACCACAAATAAATTGGAATGAATTGAAAGTGCAAAATGATTTAGGGAGAATCATTAATAGAGAATTAAATAACAGAAGCTTTTATTTTGTTCACTCATATATGGCCAATTTAAAAGATAATAATAATTTAATTGCTTATTGTAATTATTATGATTTACGTGTACCTGCGATAGTTCAATCAGATAATGTCTTTGGCTGTCAATTTCACCCTGAAAAGAGCGGAAAAAATGGTCTTAAATTACTTGAAAATATTTTAAAAAATTTATGAAATTGATTGGACTAGTAGGTTACAAAAAAAAAGAAATTATAAATTTTAAAAAGAAATTTAAAAAATTTAAATTCTTAAATATAAATGATAAAAATTTTTATAAAAACGAAAGCACTAATGTTGATGCACTAGTCGTACTATTTGAGTATCCTATTAAATATTCTCTATCTAAGTTTTTATCGGAAAAGTTCAAATTATTTAAAAAATTAAAATGGTTTCATTTGTCTAGAGCAGGTATAGATGAATGTATACCATTTATGAAAGACTACAAATTTAAATTTACCTCAGGAAAAAAAATTCAAGGACCAAACGTTTCTGAACATTGTATTGCTCTTTTACTATTATTAACAAGGTCGATTTTTGCAATGGATAAAAGCAATAACTATTCTAGGCCGACTGAAATTTTGAATAAAAAAATATTAATTACAGGTTTAGGTGGTATAGGTTTAGAAATTGCAAACAAATTATCAGCTTTTGGAGCAAAAATTTACGCAGTAAATGATACGAAAGTTAATAAAAGATTTATTGTTAAAAATTATAAATTAAGAGATGTAAAAAAAGTTATAAATAATTTTGATATTGTAATAAATGCTCTACCCTTGACTTCAATAACCAAAAACTTTTTTGATGCTAAAATATTTAAAAATATGAAAAAAAATTCTTATTTTATAAATGTATCGAGAGATCAAACAATAAATATTAAAGATTTCAAAAAGATTTTAAAAAAGAAAAAATTCGCAGGAGTAGGAATAGATAATACTGGTTCATTTAATATGAAACAAAAAATTTATTATGACTCGAAAACGAATTTCATTTTGACTGATCATCAAGCCGGTGTCTCCACGAATTTATCAAGACGAAAGGATCTTATATATAACAATATTAATAATTATTATTATGGAAAAAAATTAAGCTATTTAGTATCAAAAAGTAAAGAGTATTAATGAAATTAATAAACCAAACCAAAAAATCGTATGAGTTTACATATGCAAATGGATATGACAAATCTTATCCAAGTCTAGAGGTAGTAAGGCTAGAAAATCTATTTTTTAACAATCTTAAGGGGAGAGTATTAGACTTTGGCTGTGGGCCAGGCACTAATGGAATTCACTTTTTAAAAAAAGGATATAATGTTACTTTTTGTGATATTTCAGACAATGCACTAAAAAAACTAAGAAAAAAACTAAAATCTTTAAAAATTAAAAATAATTATAAAATTATTAATTTAAGTAAAAATAAGGATTTTCTCAAATCAAAAAAACAATTATTTGATTACATAATTTGTTTTTCCGTATTCAATAACTTAGGCGATAAAAAAAATGCAGAACAGTTTGTAAAATTTTTTTATAATATTTTAAAATATAATGGAAAAATTATTATTGACTCAAATTTAAAGGGCAAACACAACTATAAGATAGTAAATAGGAAAAAGAACTTATACACCACAAATCCAAATAATAATTTTAAGCTCAAGATGTATTTTCCAACAAAAAGTGTTTTTGTTAAGATTATTAAAAGAAGTGGATTTAAAATTAATGATATTGGCCGAGCAATGTTCAAAATATTTGACACAAAAGAGGATGAAATAATAATTTCGGCAACAAAAAAATAATATGGAAAAAGTAAACGTTTCAGAAAGATACAATTTACCCAAAGATGTGAAATTTTGTAAAAAATGCGTAATTTCCAATCAAAGACCTAGGATAGTTTTTGATAATGAAGGAATTTGTAGCGCATGTAGATATTTTGAATATAAAGAAAAAATAGATTTTAAAGAAAGAGAGGAAGAGCTTAAAAAATTGTTGGATAAACACAGAAGTAAGAGCGAGACATATGATTGTGTTGTACCATCATCTGGAGGTAAAGACTCCGCATATGTTGCCCATGAACTTAAATATAAATATGGAATGCATCCTCTTACAGTTACATGGTCACCATTAAAATATACTGACATTGGTTGGCAGAATTTAAATAATTTTAATGACAGTGGATTCGATGTTATTTTAGGCATGCCCCAGGGGGATGTTAAAAGAAAATTAACAAGGATTGCGATGATA
>MDSZ01073441.1_pt1 | contig 16775 bp, 14 predicted proteins | sample 811201 | NCBI WGS metagenome assembly MDSZ01 (sample SAMN05326647, study PRJNA326480) | marine metagenome | isolation source: seawater | place: Indian Ocean: North | collected 2010
AACTTTCAATTTTTTTAAAAATAATATCTGAATTAACTTTATCCTTAGTGTAACCTAGTGACCCTGCAAAATCAGATCTTCCTATGACAACTCCATCAATTGATTTTATAAAATTTGAATTAATAATATTTTTAACATTATAAAATGATTGCTGAGTTTCTAACATAAAAAAATGCAAGCAATTTTTATCCAAAGATGCATATTGTACAAATTTTTTTAACGCGTAAGAACTTTCGACCATTGGTGCTATTATGCTGTCAACTTTAATTCGTTTACAGAAATTGATATCATTTTTTGCTTCACACCCACCAATTTTGACATTAAGTTTTATGCCCACTTCCTTTGTGATTTTTCTCATAAACTTTATATCCTCAAAAGAAGAGCCCTCATCTTCAGTGGACTGCTTAACACCACTGACACCTAATAATTTTAGTTCTTTGAGAATTTTATGAAGTTGAGTCATTTTAAAAGTTTTGATATAAAACTGAAACTTTTATATAGTAAATAAAAAGCCAATCAAATGAAATTAATAAGATTTTTTTCTACCGATAAATGTTCAAAATCTTTAGTTTTAAATATTTTTGGTTTTCAGGCATTAAGATACTTAATCTCAAAAATAATATATCAATTAAAGATTACTCTTATAAGGGAAAAAGAGTTTAAAGAGTTTAGAAAAAATGGGTTTGATATTAATCCAGATTTTTTAGAGAATAATTTTTTTAAAAAGATTAAAAATGAATTTAATACAGCAATTTTAAATCATGAAAATTCTAATATATTGGTAAATAATATTAAACAAATAACAGTTGATATAAATAAATTAGATCCTGAAAAATTTCCCAACATTTGTAAACTATTAGAAGATTACAGAATAATAAATTTTTTTAAAAAAAATGATTTGATTAATAACTCAAAAATTTTTGGACGATTAGAAAGAATTGAAGTTATTGATGATAATATTAAGGATCCTCAAAAAGATTACCATTATGACACTTTCCATAATACTTTTAAAACTTGGATTTATATATCAAATGTAGAAAAAGAAAATGGCCCTCTTCATTTTATTCCAAGATCACATAAATTTTCATTAAAAAGATTATTTAAAGAATGGAAAAACTCAATAATTTTTTCTTTAAAATATAATAAGCTAAACCCGGTTGAGAGAGATCTTCAAGGTTCTCCTAGAGATGGAAATAATACCAACATCAAGCAAATTTTAAATGATAAAGCAATTAAGTTTGATGTGAAACAAAATACAATGGTAAGAGTAAATACGCATGGTTTACATAGAAGAGGAGATGCAAAAAAAGGTGAAATTAGAGATTGTATAAATATATGGACAAGAGAAAATCCATTTAAAATAATATTTAATTAATTGAGTTTTTATAACTTTGGATAATTTTTTTCATCCCACTAAAGTCTACCTAAAATTGTAATTCTATTATTATTGTTAAAGATGTTTTTTTTGCTTTATACTTTTTTCTAATATTAATTTATCCCTCAAAGTATCCATACATTGCCAAAATCCTTTATGTTTGAATGCATACAACTCTTTTTTTTTTGATAATTGTTCTAGAGGCTCTCTCTCTAAGTAAGTGTTGTCATTTTTAAGATATTTAAAAATCTTTTTATTAAAAACCATAAATCCTCCATTAATCCATCCAACATCTAGATTTGATTTTTCTTTAAAATATTTTATTTTTTGGCCTTTCAATTTTATAAAACCAAATCTAGCAGGAGGTCTTACTGCAGAAATTGTACCAATTTTCTTATGTTTTTTATGAAATTTTAGAAGTTTTATAAGATTAATATTTGAAATACCATCTCCATAAGTTAAAAAAAAATCTTCATTGTCACTTAAAATATTTTTTAATCGTTTAAGTCGTCCACCTGTCATTACATTATTACCAGTTTCTATAAGATTAATTTTGCACCATTTAAAGTTTTTCTCTTTAAAGTATTTTTTTATTATTTCACCCTTATAACCAAGAGCGATACAGAAGTTTGAAAAGCCATATCTTTTAAAGTGCTTCATAATATATAAAATTATCGGTATATTATTTATTTTTACCATTGGTTTTGGTACTTTTTTTGTGTACTCAGATAATCTGGTTCCATAACCACCTGCTAAAATTACAACTTTCAATTATATACTCCTCAGTAATATTTTTTAATAAACATTAAAAATTATAAATTTATTTAATCAAACTAATATTGTACAATAATTAATGAAATTAAAGTCAATAATTATAAAAGTACTTAACCAAGTTCAATTAATAATTACAAAATGTTATTATATTTTAACATTTATAAAAAAAAACATTCTACCAGTAAAGAAATTACAAATTGATGCTTTTGGAACAGGAATATATGACAAGTTCAAAGCTGAAGAAATAGATAAATGCTATAATCATTTTAAAAAACATTTTTATGATGCTGTTTTCTTAGATCATCAAGAGTTAAAAAAATTTTCAATATCAAGAGCAATTGAAAATGACAAAAATGAGAATAATTCTTATTACTTAGAATTTGGTGTTTTTAAGGGCGATTCTATAAACTTATTTTCTGAATACCTGTCGCCATTATCAAAAAAAATTTATGGATTTGACTCGTTTGAAGGATTGAGAGAAGATTGGAAAGGACATGTATTCTACCCTAAAGGATCATTAAGTTTAAACAAAAAAATTCCAATTGTAAAAAAAAATGTATATTTAAATCAAGGATGGATACAAGACACTTTACCAACTTTTCTTGATAAAGAAAAAGTGAATAAAATCAACTTTATCCATATAGATGTCGACACATATGAAACTACAAAATTCATATTAAGTCATACAAAAGAATTAATGAGTGAAAATGCAATTATACTTTTTGATGATTTATATAATTTTTCTGGATGGAGTGTTGGTGAATATAAGGCACTACAAGAGGTTTATAATGAGGAAGAATATAAGTTTATTGCTTTTGCAATTAATAAAGGGAACGCATCGATTCAAATTACCAAAAAATGACAATAAGAAATATTAAAACTGATATACAAAATATATTGGCAAAAATATTTGGGTATAAAATTATTGGGGCAAAAAAAACTGTCAAACACAATGATTTTGATAGCATCATTTTTTTTATATTAAATGATTTATATAAAAAAAAAGATGTTATAATTTTTGATATTGGAGCTAATAAAGGTCAAAGTATTAATAGATTTAATAAAATTTTTAAAAACTCTATTTTTTTTTGCTTTGAACCTACTAAAAGATTATTTAGCTTACTCAAAGAAAAATTTCTAAAAAATGAAAATATAAATATATATAATCTTGGTATTTCAAATAAAAAAGAAAAAATAAAATTTTTTGATTATAAATATTCTCCCATTAATTCTTTTGTACCAATTGATAAAGAGTCTAAGTTTTACAAAAGTAGAAAAAAAATTTTGAATTTAAATGATGATGAGGAGTTTATTGATACTTATGACGCAGAAGTAAATTCTTTAGATGAAATTTTTAAAAATTTGAATATAGATGATATAGATATTTTAAAAATTGATACCCAAGGTTTTGAAGATAAAGTTTTAGAGGGCTCATCTCAACTTCTTAATAAAAATAAAATTAAAGTGATAGAACTAGAACTTATCTTAGGTTTTGGATACTCAAAAAGCTTAGCATTCTTTGACATCGAAAAAATATTAACAAAATATGAATATAAGTTAATTGCAATTAATAATGGTGGAAATGTAATTAGTTACTCAAATTATCAAACTGATTTAATTTATGTTTCATCCGATGTTTATAAAAAAATTCAAAATTTACACTATAAAAATGAGTCAATTAAAGATGTTATGAATAAGATTGATGCCAAGAATCCACATTCTTATTAAGCAAATTTTACCAATTATATTTAAATTTACTTGAATTATGATCTTCTCTGACCATTTCTTTTTCGTTGTGTGGAAAATTTAAACAATTTGCAATTATAGAATGACCTTTATTAAGGCCTTTAAATCCATTCCAAATATTAGGAGGTATAGTAATCAATTTATAATTATCCAAATTAAGTAAAATTTCTTGATACAATCCACCGGTTTCACTCCCTTGACGATCATCATATAAAACTAATTTTACTTCACCAAAAATGCACGCATAATTTAACGTTGCTTCTTTATGAAGGTGCCAGGCTTTTATAGAATTATGATTAATTGTTGAAAAATAAATTTCTCCGAAACTTTTGAATATTTGATGATCCGATCTCAACATATGCATTACAGATCCCCTATTGTCTTTGATGATTTTTAAAGGTGTTATAATTACACCATCTATATTTTTCATAAGATTTTATTTTTTTACAAGAACTTTATTAATTGATCTTAAGATATAATATAAAATAGACAACCATGCATTTGGGTAAATTAAATTTTTAAAGAAATGATTTTTAAAATTAACATATGATCTTCCAGATTTGTCGCCATAAATTAGGATTTTACAAAAAAAATTAAAAAAATTTCTTAAAGCATAATTTTTACAATATAGGTACTTGGATAAGCCCATACCCATTGATCTATAGTAATCTAATAATTCTGGTATTCTAACAATTTCAACAAAATCATATAAATTTGTCCATTCTCTATACCCAATAATATTGACACTTAAAGGTTCAGAGCAAATATAACAATTTGATTTATTAAAAACAGTTGAAATAATTTTTGCATTTAGACATGTATTATCAAAATTTGACCAAATTCTCTTGTCCCTAATATCATTTTCATTTAAACAATTAAGACCTTTAATCCATTTCTCTCTGTTAAAAATACTTAAAAAAATCCCAATTAAAAACTCCCAAGAAACTTTAGGATCAATTATATCCCAAAATTCTACCTCATTGTTAATATCAACTTTTGATAATCTATCAAGGTTTGATAATTTTAATGAATTTGTATCAAAAGGTCTTTGACTTTTATCTATAGTTTCTGAATTTAAGAGATATGAATTAATAAAAAAATAATCTACACTTGGATTGCTAACAAACAATTTTTGCAAATGACTAAGTGTGTTTGGTAAAATCAAATCATCATTACCTATCATCCAGACATATTTACCAGATGCCATTTTAACTGAATTAATTCCATTTAAAGCAAATCCTAAATTTTCTTTATTCCTAAAAAATTTTATTTTAAATTTACTCGCGTATTTATCTATTAAAGTTTTAGGATTTTTATCAGAGTAATTATCAGAAATACAAACTTCAAAATTAAAATTCTCAACATTCTGTGAGGAAATTAATATAGAATTTAAACAATCGTTAAGACATTCAATTCTATTATAATTTGGAATACAAATTGATAGTTGAGTCATTTAATTCATTAATAATTATAGGAAATTTCTGAAAATTTTTGATTACTTACTTTATTATAATTTTTTTTATTAACTATATGAAATTTTGGTAAATGAAATATGAGATTACCTCCATTTTTAATAAAGTTTTTCTCTTGCTTGATAACCTCTTTTCTGAATGACCAAATTAAAATTAATAAATTTTTTGGATTTATTTTTCTCATTTTACTTTTTGTTATTATTTTAATATTTGATCCTGGTGTATATTTATTGATTTTTTTGGGATTAGCATCACAAATAAAATTCAAATTGTTACTTTTAATTTTACAAAAGTTTAAAATAATATTTCCTTTAGTTGAAGCTCCATAACCAATTGTACCTTTATTTTTCACCAAAAAAGAAATTAATTCTTTTTTAATATTGATAACTCTGTTTTGGAAATTTAAGTAAGATTTATCATTTATTTTATTTTCATCTTTTTTGATTTTTTCTATTTTTCTAAGATTTGATTTATGATTGCTATTCTTTTTACACACTATGATTTCTATACTACCGCCATTAATTTCATTTAAACTAAGATCTAAAATTCTTAATCCAGATTTGTTAATGATTTTTTCAAAAACATTGACTGTATAGTAAGTCAAATGTTCATGACATATTTGATCAAAAGTCAAATTTTTTAACATTAATGGAAGATATGAAAACTCACATACCCATACCCCATTGTCCATTAAAAGTTCATCGATATCATTGCAAAATGCGTTGGGATCATCAATATCATAAAAAACAGCAAAGCTTGTTATTAAATCAAATTTAGTCTTTTTATTAATTTTAGCTAAAAGATTTTTTTTTGAAAAATAATCTGTAATTAATTCTATATTTTTATTATATTTTTTTTTAAATTTTATTGCTGATGGATCAATTCCAAACAAGTCATGGGAATTTTTAAATAAATTCAAAAAAGTACCATCATTACAACCAATGTCTAATATTTTAGATTTTTTTTTTACATATTTATTTCTAATTAATTTTTTCTTTTTTTCATTTAGATGAGATACCATTAAATTACTTACAGCAGTTTCATAACCATAATTTTTACCAAATAATTTATTGGATATAAATTCATTCTTTAATTGAACTAAATTACAATTATTACATTTATACAAATCTAAGGAGTATGTTTTTAAATTAGTTATTTTTTTTTCATAGAAGAAACCACTTAATGGTTGTTTTCCAAGTTTAAGAATTTTTTTAAAACTGGTTTTTTTACAATTTTTACATTTCATAATTATTTTAATCTATAGCCTTTAACATAAAATTTAATCTTTTGCTGGCTTTAACATCGAATTTATGAAAGAAATTTTTTTCTATCTTTTTTGAATTTTTATGTATTTTTTTTCCTTTTAAGAAAAGGCTTACCTTATTTAAATTTGTTGCGACTGGAATTGATTTTTCTAAATCAAAAGTTGGGATAAATTTTTTATGATATAATCTAATTATGTTATAATTATTATAAGCAAGTTCAAGTCCTATAGAACTATCGCCAAAAATAATTAAATCATCCTTTTTAAAAAAACTTGATTTATTTGATAAGTTTTTAATTTCGAATGAAAATTTTGAGTACTTTTTAAAATATTTTGTTGTTGTGCTTCTTGCTACAGGATGTGGTAATAAATATACTTTGTATTTTTTTAAATTTATTTGATTTAAAAGATATATAAAGGGTTTATAATCATTTAATCCACAAATTAAGTATAATTTTTTATTTTTATTTGAATTATAGCCTCTTGCTTTATTAAAATTTTTCTCAAGTTCAATTTTAAATGTTCCAGTCAAATAAATTTGACTAGGTAAAAAAATTTTAGATAATTTTTTATAATACATATTTCCCTTGGTGGTAAAATAATTTGGTCTAGGAGAAAAATTTCTAAAATCAGTAGATTTTGAAAATTCTTTTTTTTTAAAACAAAAGAATAAATCATTATCAGATGTATTTCCATGATTTATAGAAATGATATTTTTAATTTTAGATTTGTTGACAAAATAATATATTGATCGCGAAGTTGGAAAAAATTCCATGTATGTTAAAAAATTCTTACATCTTACTTTTTTTAGAACTTCGAAAATTCTTTCTCCAATTAATATTTGCCTTTGTATAGATCCTAAAAAAGATGAAACTAAATAACTCGATAATACTTTAGAACAATCAAAATTATCTAATATAAAATAATTTTTTTTTTCTAACTCTCTCTTTAATATTAGTCCTTTTATCAAGATTGAAAAGTAGATATTTAAAATAATTAAAGGATTAATCTTATTATTAATAATTATATAATCGTATGGAATTTTTTTTAATTTTTTTTTTATTTTTAAAATATTTAAAATTGAATCAAAATCCTCATTTAAGTTAACAAAATATATAATTTTAGATTTCTGATCTAATCCAAATTTTCCTAATTGTTTATCGATTATGAAATTTTTATATTTACTCAAATTTGAAAAAGTTACATAAATACCATTCTTATAAAAATTTTTTTTTGAGGAGTCTTTCAGTAAAATTTTGTAAAAAAAGTAAAAAAATACTTTACTTATTAAACTTATTATAAATTTAACTAAAACCTTAAATGTTATAAAGTTTTTCCTTGAAACAGCTTTTTTTTCAAAGATCTTATTTAAATTAATATACCAATCCTGATCATTGATAAAATCTCTATCTATTAACTTTGTTAGCCACCATAATGATAAATCTTTCTTATATAATATATTTTCCGAAAAAAATTTTTTTAATTCAGTATTTGCTAACCAATTGACATAGGTGTTTTTTGTTTTATTCCAAGGCATAATTAAAACGAATATAACAAATTTAAATCAGTTTAAGTTTTTTTATGAGTAGTTCGATTTTTTTTGGATTTAAACTTATTGCCAGATTTGAAGAATAATTAAATTTGTTTTTAATTTTTTTTTTATTATTTTTCAATGAGGACAAATTTTCCGAATAAATTGTGTAATAATTCCCATTATCATAAATTAAAGATGACTCATCCGTTGAAAGTAATGTCTCATGAATTTTTTCTCCAGGTCGAATACCTACCACCTTTATTTTTGATTTTGGATTAATTATTTTGATTAATTGTTCGATATAAATTGAATTCATTTTTGGAATAAATATTTCACCGGCTCTCATTTTATCTAGACAAATAATTACAAATTGCACAGCTTGTTCCAAAGTAATAAAAAACCTTGTCATTGATTTATGTGTTAATGGAATCTTATTTTTTTTTTCTTTGGAAAGTTCTACAAATAATGGAATAACTGATCCTCTAGATGCTATAACGTTCCCATACCTTACGGTTCCAAATTTAGTCTCATTTTTTCCAGATAACTGATTAGCATTAACAAATAATTTTTCTGCACAAAGTTTAGAAGCACCGTATAAGTTAATAGGGTTACAGGCTTTGTCAGTAGATAAGTTAATAACTTTTTTTACACCTGATTTTATTGCTGCTGAAATTACTGATTGTGCGCCATGGACGTTAGTTTTTATACATTCCATTGGATTGTATTCTGCTGTGGGAACATGTTTTTGTGCAGCAGCATGAATTACAAAATCAACATTTTTAAAAGCCATCAAAAGCCTTTCTTCATCTCTAACATCACCAATGAAAAATCTAATTCTTTCATCCTTAAATTTATTCTGCATAATGTATTGTTTGTTTTCATCTCTAGAAAATACAATTATTTTTTTTAGTTTAGATTTTTTTAATAAATATTTTACTGCAGCATTTCCGAAAGAACCCGTTCCACCTGTTATTAGTAAAGTTTTATTCTTTAAAAAATTCATTTAGTTTTTTTGTTTTTAATAAAGTTATCTAGAAATAATAAATCGGCTTGATTATTAATATCAATCGCTTCATAGGGACTAATTTCATACATTATTGGTTTATATCCTATCCTACATTTTCTTTTTTTTAATGCATCTTTTTTTATACCATAAAGTCCTGTGGTTTCTCTTATTATTGGATTCAAATCTTGTGATCTAGGTAAAGTATTATTTTTGTAATTTATTGATCTACCATTAAACCAGCAATATGAGTAATCTTTTACGATTGTTAATATGGAGTCATTTTTTTTTGAATTCTTCAGCTTTGAAATACATTTATTAATATTTGTTATACTCAGCAACGGTGCTGTTACAAATAATTGAAAATATATGTCAGATTTAATAATGCTAGAATGATAGTTTAATAAATGATTTCCATTTGCATTATCTTTAGAAAGTTTTTTTAATCTGTTTATGAATTTATATTTATTTTTGATAGCATAATTTTTAATTTCATTACTATCACTATCAATATAGACCTCATCAAAATTACAAAATTTTAGTTTATCTAATAAATAAGAATATAAGGGCTTACCAGCAACAACTTTAAAGTTTTTCCCTTTAATTCTCGTCGATTTTTTTTTTATCGGAACTGTGCAAATAACTTTCATTAATTTAAATTGTTCCTATTCAAATCTTTTATAGTATTATTTTCAATTTTATAGATTTTATCACAAATTCTTAAAGAATTAGTTCTGTGAGTAACGATAATTACAATTTTGTTAAGTTTTTTTATCATACTAAGAATCTTATTTTCAGTGAATGAGTCTAGGCCACTAGTGGCTTCATCTAATATAATTAATTCCGGTTCATGAATTAAGGCTCGCGCTATCCCGATTCTTTGTTTTTCACCTCCTGAAATATTAATACCGTCTTGGCTAATAACATGTGACAAATTTCCAGTTAGTTTTTTTAAGAAGTGGTTTAGTTCAACTTTTGATATTACATCTAAAATTTTTTTATCATTAAAATTTATTTTACTTGCTCCAAACAAAATATTTTCTCTCAAAGATCCATTTAATATAACTGTATTTTGAGGAACATATCCAATAATCTTTTGCCAACCATTTGAATTTTCTGTTATATTTTTTCCATCTACTTGTATTGGACTAAGCTTATTTTCTAATTTTAAAAAACCACATACCATGTCAATTATTGTACTTTTTCCTGAGCCACTAGGACCAATAAGTCCTATTTTTGAGTTTTTTTTAAAAACTAGGTCTACATTTTTTAAATGAAAATTATTTTTATTAATTTTTCCTGAGATATGTGAAAAATATTTAAATTTTATTTTTACGTTTTTTTTTATTTTAAAAGGTTTGTAATTTTCAAATTTTTTAATTATCTTTTTTGTACTTTCAAAATATAATTTTTCTATACTTGGATAATTTGATCTTACATGTTGACTACTTACCAAAAATCTACTCATCATTGGAACTAATCTAAATGATATTAAAGTAAAGATTGATAAAATTTGTATTATTTTTTCATTTTCATAATTAGAATTTTTAAAAAAATATAATAAGATAAGAATACTTATTAAAAGTAAATATTCTAAAACATTCTTGGGTAAAGAAGCTGTAAAATTTTGTTTAAACATTATTTCACTCAAAGATTTGTTTTGTTGTGAAAATTTTTTAAAAAAATAGTTCTCTGCAGAAAGAATCTTAATGTATTTTATTGCTAAGAAACTCTCATTTACAAATTTAATTCTATTTTTTTTATTTTCTAAAGCAACTTTAGCCCATTTAAATAATTTTTTATTTAATGCAAAATAATATAATAATGATATCAATCCAAAAAATGCTACAACAAAAATTGTGACCCTTGCATCAAAAAAAATAAGAAATGATAGCAAAGCTAAGGTTAATAAACTATCTAAGATTATTTTAAGAACACCATTATAAAATACTAGGCTAGCTGTTATTTCCTCAGTAAAGTTTCTCAAATACTCTGCGCTATTTTTTTTTAAAACCTCAGCAGGTGAACGAAATAGAAAATTTTCGTATAAATTTTGAGCCAACGTTTTTCTTAGATTGGTAAGAAATTTTGCTTCAAACCAAGAAACTAGAATTAACAAAATAAATTTAACACTATATATAATTAATATTAAAAAAAATAATAAGCTAAAATAATCAATATTTCTAAAATTTTTAAAATAATCAAATATGTATTTTTGTAATATTGAATCATTTTCTATATTAAGAAAATCATTAATCACCATTAATATAGATCCAAGACCTAAAAGTTCCAGGATTGATGCAAAGAACATCAAGATAATTAAAAAAATAGATTGGGTCTTTTGACTACTATCTAATAATGCGAGGGTTTTATTCACTTAAATATATATTTTCTTGTTTAACAATCTTTTTACTTAAATGATTTTTGCTTGTAGTAAAGTAAATTGTATGTTTAATGTTCATTATTTGAACTATAGACTACAAATATTAAATGCACAAATCAATAGCCTCAATTTATCCATGTCCTTTTGACTCTCAAGTTCGTCATGACTTGAATAGCGCAATATATAACAAGGGTAAAATTTTTGCATATGAGGAAGGTAAAGTGAGTACAATTAAAAATGACGGAGTAAGCAGTTTCCCTGAAAGATCATTGTTTTTAGGATTTAAAGAACTCTCAATAAAACCAAAAGAAATAGATTTATGGGTTTTGCCTAAACCACATAAAGTTAACTACGAAAGACTATATTTATTTTTTAATTTTATAAAAGCATATAAAGGTAAAAAAGTTGATTTTAAAAAGTGGGCAATAAAAAAAATAAAATTAGTTAAGCATCACGACTTACATACATATACAGCAATTAAATCCTCTGGAATAAAAAAAGGTTTTTATCTTAACATTGATGGGGGAGGAGATATGGGTGACACCAGGCACTCCACTTGGGGTTTTTTTAACGGGAATCATTTGAAAGAAAATTTCAATTTAAAAGGCATGAACAGCATTGGTAATTTTCATAATTTTATTGCTGAATATTGCGGTTTTAGTGATAATGGAAAAGTGTCTGGATTAGCAGGCTATGGAAAAGTAAGAAATAATTTAAAAAAAAATTTAGAAAAACTAATTACTGTTAATTATAAAGGAATTTTTTTTGACAGAAAAAGATTTCAAACAACAGAATGTAGTCCAAATAATATCAATCTAAACAGTTATTCAAGACATAAAATTTTAAGGCCTAAAAGCTCAAAAACAAATGTATCAAAAATTTGTGCTGGGTATTTACCAGAGGATGTAGCAGCAACTGGAGAAGAAATTATGGTTGAAAAAATTATTCTTTTTTTAGATAAAATAAAAAAAAAGTACTTAAAAAAGAAAGTATCTGCTGTCTTTTCTGGTGGTTTATTTTTAAATGTAAGAATAAATAATAGAATAGAAGAAAGTAATATTTTTAAGAGATGTTTTTTTCCAATGGCGCCTGGAGATTCTGGGCTTGCTTTAGGAGGAATATTTTCTGAAAAAATTAATCTTAGAATTAAAAAAAGTAGATTTGGTATTTCACCAAGTATTGGTCCATCATTTGATGATAAGGATATTTTAAAAATAATTAAAAATTTTAATATAAATTTTACTAAACCAAAAAATATTTTCAAAGATGTAGCAAAATCAGTGCACAAAGGGGAAATCGTTGGAATTTTTCAAGGAAAGGCTGAATATGGTCCAAGATCTTTAGGTAATAGGTCGATTTTAGCTGATCCAAGAACTAAATTATCAAAATTAAAATTAAATCAAAAAATAAAGAAAAGGGATTGGTTTATGCCTTTCGCACCTGCTGTGTTAGATAAAAATTATAAAGATTACTTTTCAGATAACAATCCATCATTATACATGCAAAAAGCCTCAAAAGTTAAAAACAAACATAAGAAAATTATTCCATCAGCAATTCATGTTGATGGGACTTGCAGAGTTCAATATGTTGATAAAAAAATTTTTCCAAATTTTTGGAAAATAATATATGAATTTAAAAAAATAACTAATCTTCCAATTTTATTAAATACTAGCTTTAACAGACATGGTATATCGACAATTAGCACTCCAAGACATGCTATTGAACATCTTTTAGAAGGAAATATAGACGTTTTGTATATATCAAAATTTAGAATTAAGTTTTCAGACAATAGAATTGAAAAAACAAAAAAATTCATTTATCAAAGAGAAAATGATCTTTTAAAAAAACAAAATCTTTTTTGGCTTAAAAATAATAAACATTTAATGAGTCCACCAGAAATAAAAAAATTTAAAAGTTTTATGAAAAAATGATAAAAGTAACTTACATCACACATGCTTGTTTATTAGTAAAAGTGAGAGGTATGAATATCATCACAGATCCTTGGCTTTTAGGTCCAAGTTGGGGTAACTCATTATGGCATTTTCCGCCTAATAAAATCGATTTAAAAGACTTACCATGTCCAGATGTTATCTTTTTTTCACATGGACACGAAGATCATTATCATAGGCCAACAATAAAATCTTTTCCAAAAAAGTGGTTTAATGCAGAAATAATTGTGCCAAATTTTAATGAACAAGATTGGAAGGTTGAATTAAAAAAAAATTTTAAAAATATTAATTATGTAAATCATAATAATAAAATAAAAATAAAAGACATAACTTTTCAAGTTTTTTTAAATGATCTCGGCGATTACGACAGTTCACTAAAAATTAGTTATAAAAATAATAATATTTTCCTTCAAACAGATAATTTAATGAGTGCTAAGGAAGCTCATAGAATCGGAAATCTAGAGAAAATTGATGCAGCTTTTGTAATGCCTTTTTTGACAGGAATTTATCCGTCATTTTATAATTGGGAAATTGAAAAAAAAATTCAATTTGCAAAAGAAAAGACAAGTAGATCAATGGAACAATCGTACAAAATTGTAAAAAATTTAAACCCTAGGTTATTAATACCCTATGCATCTGATCTAGGTTATATGGGAAATAATTTCGATAAAAATTTTATACAAGATAATAACAAAAACCAGTATTTGAAATATCTCAAAAGTAAAAAAATAAAATCTAGAATGTCAATTTTAAACCCAAAAGATGAATTAATAATAAATCATAATAAGATAAATTTTAAAACCACAAAATATAACCACGATTTAAAATCATTTTTAGAATTTAATGAAATCAACAAACCTCTCTATTTTAAATTACTAAATGAGGAAAAAAAATTAGAAAATCAAAAAAATTTTCAAATTGCTTTAAATAAATTTAAAAAATCTGTTATAAAAAATTTTAGAAATATTAAAAATATAAAGTATACAGTAAAAATTATAATCAGGAAAAATTTTAAAATTAAAAAAATAATTAATTTAAATTTTAGAAATAAAAAATTTACTTTCTCTAAAAAAGAAAACGAAAATAAAAATTTAAAGATTAATATTGACGAACATAAATTTATAAACCTTACATTTAAAAAATATCCATATAACTTTTACTCGCTTATTAATGGATGCTTAAATTGTGAAAGGAAAAATAAAAAATTATCTAAAAATGAAATTTATTTTTGGGATTGGCTTAATAACCTAAATTTTAATTTTAAAAATTGACTTCAATTAAATCAATAATTTTTGATTTTTTATCGGATGGTGGTTTAAACAGTGGGGACATAGTTTTACTTCATTCTAATATTTCAAAATTATATAAAAATCTTTTGAAAGCTAATTTCAAGTTTAAAATTGAAGACATCTTAGAAATAATTATAGAGTATATTGGACCATCTGGAACTTTAATAATTCCAACTTTTAATTTCAGCTTTTGTGAGGGAAAAACTTACGACTTTTTAAAAACAAAATCACAAATGGGAACATTATCTGAAACTGCAAGAATCAAAGCAAAACACAATAAAAGTTGGCATCCAGTTTACTCTTTTGTTTTTTTTGGAAAAATCCCTTATGAAGAACTGAATAAAAAAAATTATACAGCGTTTGGAAAAAACAGTATTTTTAGATGGATAACAAACCAAGATGGTAAAATTTCTATAATCGATCTCCCTGACCAAAACTCAATGACCTACTATCATTATGTGGAAGAAAAAAATAAAGTAAATTGGAGGTATCAAAAAAAATTTAGTGCTGAATATATTTTTACAGATCAGACTAAAAAAATGATTGATGCCGAAATATATGTAAGAAAATTAGAACCAAAAGTAATAACAAAAGTCTCAAAGATGGAAAAAATTCTATGGGAAAAAAAACTTTATAAATCCAAAAATCCTTTTTCTACATATGGGTGTAGATCAATCAAAGCGAGAGATATAGAATTTGAAACAGAAAAAATCATAAAAACTGGCAAAGCAGAAGGAATACTATACGAAATAGAATGAGAAATTTGATAAAATTGGGCAAAAAACTATGGCCCCTTAACAGAAGCCTGACAGGAAAGGATAATAAAAGAACACTATTAATTTTAAAAAAAGAAATCCCAAATTTAAAAATAAAACATTTCAAATCTGGTAAAAAAATATTTGATTGGAAAATTCCTAGTGAGTGGAATGTAAAAGATGCATATGTTCTTGATAAAAATAATAAAAAAATTATATCATTTAAAAAAAATAATTTACATCTTGTTTCATACTCTCAGAAAATAGATATTACTTTAAATAGAGATCAATTTTTAATTAAAACTTTTTCTATAAAAAATTTAAAAAATGCAATTCCTTATGTAACTTCATATTATAAAAAGAATTGGGGATTTTGTTTAACATATAATCAAAAAAAAGAAATTTTAAAAAATTATTCTTACAAAGATAAGTTTAAAATTATTATTGACTCTAATTTTAAAAAGAATGGACTAATGCATTATGGTGAAATTTATATTCCAGGAAAAAGTAAAGAGGAGATTCTAATAACTACATATATATGCCACCCCTCAATGGCAAATAATGAACTTTCTGGACAATTAATAGCATTAGCTATAACAAAACATTTTGAAAAAAAAAAAAATTTAAGATCAATTAGAATTTTATTTATTCCTGAAACAATAGGAGCTATTGCTTATATCCATAAAAATTACGATAGATTAAAAAAAGATGTAATTGGCGGCTACGTTGTTACTTGTATAGGTGATGACAGAAATTATTCTTTTTTAGAGACAAAATATGGAAATACTATTTCTGATAAGGCAGCCATAAAGGCCTTTAAAAAATATAATATAAAATACAAAAAGTACTCGTTTTTAAAAAGAGGATCAGATGAGAGACAATTTAATTCACCACATGTTGACTTAAATCTTGCATCTATAATGAGATCTAAGTATGGAGAATATAAAGAATATCATACATCTTTAGATAATTTTGATTTAGTAACGAGCAGAGGTTTAAAAGGAGGATTTTTGATTTTAAAACAAGCGATAAATTACTTGCAAAAACTTAAAAAAAATGAAAATCAAAAAATTTTTAATAAGGAAAATCCAATCGCAAAACAAATATGTGAACCACATTTAAGTAAAAGAAAATTAACCTACGATATAAGCAATTTGTCTAATCTCAGACAAAATAATAGTTTGAGGGGACCAATCTTAAATTTTCTTCAATATGCAGATGGAACAAACGA
>MDSZ01061477.1_pt1 | contig 16774 bp, 15 predicted proteins | sample 811201 | NCBI WGS metagenome assembly MDSZ01 (sample SAMN05326647, study PRJNA326480) | marine metagenome | isolation source: seawater | place: Indian Ocean: North | collected 2010
CATACCGTATCCGGGGGAAAATATAAGAGTTCCAGCAGGGGTCCAGACCCTAAGCTGAATAGCTTGCTTCAGATTATCAACACCTTCGATTGTCGCCAAGTCACGGCCTGTTCGGGGATCGATTTTCAGGTCAATCAACGGACGACCGGGCTTGCTTGCTGGAACCTCATAAACTTTGATGTCTCGGTAGTACAGATTCACCGGGTCGAGCGTTGTGCTACCTTCACCCGCTTTAGGAACCAAAATAATGCTACCGGGTCCAACTGTGCCGGGGATACCGCTCAAAGAATAGTAGGGCGGCGACAGCTTATTGAGAATGACAATGTCCATCCACCGGGCTGAAGAGCCTAAATGCTCGGCTGCAAGCGACTCAAGGGTGTCGGTACTGCTGACAGTTATCGGTGTCGTAGAAGCGTAAGAGGTTGACCGTGAAGTCCTTCTCCCGTAGGTCGGATCAGGGTACGACACGTCGCCTTCGGATCGCACGCCAGAAGCGGCATTAGCAATGACGGCGCTTGTTAGGGCTGAAGCGGATTCGGGCTCAGAATAAGCCGTAGCCGCAGCCATACTGTCGGCTGCGTCAACAGCCGCTGCCAAGGCGTTGACAACTTCTGGAGGGGTGTACGGGCTCGCTCTTGCTGCTTCCAGACCAGTTTCAGCCAAGTCGCGTAGTGACTCAGCGAACTCTCGCGCAGTGTCAGCAGTTCGCTGTCCATGAGCGCCTACTGTGGACCATGCTTCAATCCCACGTTCCAGTTCTGACAGGATGCTGTCGTACACCGCGATGATGTTACGTGCCTCGCCTGACATCTTGGCGAGTGTGAGCGCAGAGTCGTTCGCCAAGGCGACAATCTTCCGAGCCATCCTGCCTACGTTTTTGATCCCGTTTACGACATCAGCAAACGACGGAATAGTCTTGGGTTTAGGTAGTGGAGGCGCATCCGCTATAGCCCGCAGCTTCATCTTGATCGGGTAGTTCATCGGACTGTTCACAGACCGGTCTAAATCGACCTTTTGCGGGATGACGACAAAGTGCTCCCCGTCCTTGTAGTTGTGGAACACAAGCCGGGTGTCGTGACCATACGCAGCGTTTGCTTTCAGTTCGTGGTAGCGGTCAAAGATGTGCTTCATCAACCGCATTGCCCACTTAGGCCCGGACAGACCCGTTATTCCGGGTATGACCTTTTTCATGTCTGAATGTAGGTCACTGGAGTCACCGGCAGCGCCAAAGCCGAACAACCCGCCTGCGTGAGTTGTGTCGATTCCAGTTTTAGGCATGATGCCAAAGTCTACTTCCAGATTCAGGTCGATATAGGCCAGACCCTGCTCTTCGGCGACAATACCGCCAAGTGTCATAGAAGTGCTTTGTCGGTATACCCTTGAACGTGAGTACGACTGGATTCCATTGGGGAAAATAAAAGTGGCTCGACCTTCCGAAAGAGCAGGTGATTCCAGCGAAAACCCGTAGTAGTCTTCCCGAGTGTAGACATTGTCGTTCTGCATAGTGCGACGAACGACTTCCAGTGTTTTAGCAACCTGACCGACTGCCATACCATTGAGAGGACGCCATAGGCTGGTCACAGGTGGGTGACCAAACATGCCGCCAGCGAAATCACCGAAACTCATGATGTCCTCCCATTATTGTCGCCTACTCTAACACCACTCATAGGATGTTCCCCACGATGCTGGTGGAGTCCGAGGTGCTTACGGCCTTGGCGTTGCTCTTCAGATGCTCGACGACTGCTTCAGCGACTGCTCCCCACAGCGCATTTTTGACATCGTCGCCCATGGACGAGTTGGTTTCTGGATTCGTGTCAACGCCTGACATCGCGCTGTCTATTGCAGCGATGATCTCTTCTTTCAAGACTGATGAATCCATTGCCATTGTATTGTCGCCTTATTTTGACTTGAGGGTTTGGGAGGTGTACATCTTTCCGGTTGTGCCTGTCGTAGTCATGGTCGAAGTGCCTGACGCGAGGCCAGCGCAACCGGTTGTAGCGTTGACCAGTGAGGACGCTGTTCCGAATAGTGATCCGGCAGCGACAATCGTTGGTAAGAACTCAGTAAGGATGGTCCCAATGTCTGAGATGGCGTCACCCAGCGCCACATTGTCAGCGTCGGTTCTGACAGCGTCTGTGGTGTTCCCGGTGACCTCGACTGTACCGGTTGCACCCGTTGTAATGGTCACGTTGCCATCTGCGTTCACTGTGATGGTGGAATCCCCGGCGACAATCGTTGTACCGGTTCCGTCGTCTACAGTCACAGTTGACGAGTTCGACTTGATTTCGATGGTAGGGTTGCCTGAAGCGGTGTACTGCCCGTCTGATTCGTTGTAGCGGTAGCCGCGTGTCTGTCCACGAACGTCGATAACCACCTTGCCCTGATCCTCGACCTGAAACTCGTTACCGCGAACCAGAGCACGCATCTTGTAGTGGGTAGAGTCGTCGAGTGTCGCGTGGTGGGGTGTCCGGGGATGCGGAAGGGCTCCGATGATGACTGGCTTCGACCCGTCGTTGTCAAGGAAGGCGACAACCACCATGTCGGCATCAGTGTCGTGCAGCGGTGTCTGCTCGTTTAGGTCACCGCCAGTCAAGTTGTGCTCGACAGCACGCGGAACCCACTGGAATCGTTCGGCTATTCCCCAAGCTGTCGTCAGGATGGGCACTGCTTGCAGCAGACCGTAGCTTTGTGGACTCTCGATTATCTGCACATCGCACAGAATGCCGCTGATGTTCTCTCCGATTCGGGCGACAATCGAGTCGTTTGGCGCGTACTCAGATGTCGTGCTGACCAGCGTGGACGGGTAGTAAATCTTCTTGATGTACCCCCGATACAGTGAGCCCGGTATGTATCGAGCGCCCTTTCGCGAGGATGCGGAGTCAGCGTCAACGGTAGCTGCCGACGCCCGGACTTGACTGATCGAATCCCCCATGGATCGACCTTGCTGCATCATTTTTAGCACTTGGGCTAACTTTGGTGGAATCTCTGCCATTAGGCGTACCCCGTCTCTGGTTCGTCGTCGGTCGGCACAACGTCGTACACGTCGTCGTAGTCGCGGTTATCGGAGTCAAGGTCTTCAGGCAGCGTAGGGTCGGACCATCGAGGCTCGGAAGCGTTGCTCCACGTAGACGGGTCCATTGTTGAGCCCCAAAGCATCCACTGTCGTTCCATGTGCGGGATTCTCAGCTTATCGATGTAGCCCCGTGAATAGGTCACTGTGGTAGTCATAGAAGGGCTTTCGCTGTAGGACCAAGACCAAGAAACACCGTCTACATAAGCTGTGAAATACTCACGCTCGTCACCCTGCCACGTTCCGTACTTCAGCCTGTCCTTCTCGTCTTTGATAGCGTTCAAAACCTGTTCGTGATTGGCGATGTCATCGGCCAGCATCTGTGCAAATGGGGCGTTCCCAGCAAAAGATGCAAGTTCCCAGTGATCGATTCTGATTTTTACACCGGGTCGGATTTCAGCGAAAATACCCGCAGTCTGAATCCGTCCCGTGTAGTAGTAGGGCGCAAGAAGGTTCCAATGAGCGTACTTGTCTCTAAACTCTTCCAGTTCGGTCGCAGTTGAACTGACATTCCCCTCCGAGCCTTCCGTTGTCGTCGATGCTGGTTCTGCTGAAGGTACGGTAAACAAGGGTGTTTCGACGATCTTACGCTTCAGCCCCCAGCGTTCGATTGACGCGGGACAATATATCGGAGGCAACAGCGGGGTCTGGTCCAAACCAAGAAATGCTGGCATCTGCACCGTAACTTGAATGTGATTGAGGCGATTTCCACCTCGCATCCCTGAGATGTTCTCAATCCTGTTGGTGTGGATTGGGTGCGTGGCCAACTTGAACCATGGGCTCTCTTCACGGTCCTTCAGGTTCTCAAAAGGTTTCTCGCGGTAGATTATGCGGAGTTTGCGTGGATTTGTCTGTGCCCCGCCTTCAACGTCGTAGGGCAATGGGCATTCGTGCGCGTATGTGTCCATCCAAAGTTCGTTGTACTCTGGATTTTGATACCTTTGAGCCAGTTGAAACAGCGGGGTGTACTCACCCGGCGTCATCAGATCCCAAGCATGGATGTACCCATAAGTGGGGTGCATGTGTTCAGTATTCAAACAGAACCAAAACGGAACAGCAAAGTGATTTCCATACTCTGAAGCACTCTCATGTACTTCGCACAGCATCAGGGCGTCACGGACTGTCGCCGCCCCAAGATCACCTACGCCCCCATCTCCCGACGAAGTTTCTGCCCTACTTGAACCTGTAGGTACAAGTGGCGGGTAGCCTAACATCGCTTGTGCTTCACCAGAAAGCGACAATACTGTCTGGATGACCTTGACAGCATCACCGGAGATCGTTTGGTTTGCCGACAAGATTTCTGCCATGATCCGACCGTCTGCGTTGTTGGTCATCGGGTCCATGGGGTTGAAATACAGAGGAACGTCTTGCAGAACGCCTTGAAAGTCGCGACCCTTGACGGAAACGTCGTATTCAGGCGCTCCTTCACTGTTTATCCCGACCTCAACATCGATAGTATCGATGCGGCCTACCATCACTGTTTCCCAACCCAAGTAAGCACTCGGTTCATCGGATGGAGAGCCTGTAACAGCCGATTCGTCATCTGCCAGAGCAGATTGTCGCCTTCTTGCTCCGCAATGCGTGCTGATGACGACGTAGTCACCTTCGTCCATCATCGCGTGAATCCCCGGATGCGGCATGTCATATTCCCGCTGAAACATCTGCTGGTTGGTGATAGCGGCACTGTGTGCGCGGTCAATCGAGGGAATACCGACTTTACACTTGAAACCGAATGTACCGCACGGCGCATTTAGCTGCTTACTGGCCTCGACTTCTGTGATCGTCCCGATGTGCCGATTTAGCCACTCAGACGAAAATCCAAAATGGTGAGCAAACGCATGCACACCGTCAAAGCCTTGGCCTAAACCACCGTAAGTAGACAGCCCAGACGGATCGCGCTCTTCATCTACATAGCCATGACGTGTTACGTTGGTCAGTGCGTAATATGCGAATCCAGACACAAAGCACCGACGCGATTCTGAAAAGGTTTCTGCGGCTATTGCGGATTCGATGAAGTCGTTGAACTTGTAAACCTCAATGACAACGTAGGTGTTCTCCGAAGAGGTATCGGCGCTGTATTGCCGAAACGTGGAGTTCCGGTCTTTACGACGGCCTATGTATTCTTCCGGCATGTGGCCCCCTTATTGTCGCCTGTATTCAGAGCCTGCAAGCTGTTTTGAACCTCCACAAGTTGCGACATACAGTCTTTGAACCGATCAGACTCAGCATGGCCTTCGGCAACAGCTTTCTCTTCCAGTGGAACAATGACGTTGGCAAGCATTTTGAGGTAGTCAACAGGCCCCATAGGCACAAACGTCTTTGCCGCTTCAGAGAAAACCTGCATGTCGATGTCGAGTTGAGAGTAGTCAACAGCCAAGTACCCCCGCGCTTGACTTACAACTTCAGGGTACACCTTCTCCACTTCTTGAGCGATTGTGCCCAAGTACAGTGTCTCAGTCTGATCGATGCGGTACTGGAAGGAATAGATGGGTACGTTTTTAGGCGACAATCCGACGTAGGTGATGTTCTTTTTGATGTTTTCATCCGAGCCGCCGATAAAGTTGATCAAAGCCTTGATCGCCTTCACCAGTCCTGCGACACCTTTGGCCACTGTTTCAAGCGTAACCGCAAGGCCAACTGCTATGTCATAGACGCCAGCCGCCTCAAACTGAAGGACCAAGTTGTTTGTGACTTCAGCAAGTCGTTGGAATGTGCCGACAACCTTACCACCAGCGGCGATCATCTGATTATGAATGTTCGCTTCTCTGATCAGGCTGTTGTCACCTGCCACGTCCGAAACCGCTGCAAACGAGTCCGCAGCGAAGCGCCCGCCGTGAGCGGACATCTTGTAGCTATCTGGCATCATAGACATCGCGCCAATAGCCTCTGCCGAGACGTTACCCATTCCTGCGGAAGCGAGCGCACGCTGCTTCAATAAAGTTTCAAGATTACCACCGACCCCTCCAAACTGCTGGAGGTAACTCCCCATCATCGCTGCGTTCTGTTTAGGGTCTTGCATTTTGAGCATTGCAGTAGCAAAGTCTTCAGCCCCACCACCTTTGAACCCTGCCGCACGGGCAAGCATGAAAGTTGTTGGGTCAGAACCAGCTTGAAAGCCCTTGTTCATGACGCCTTGCTGGAAACTTTGCATCAAGGATTGCCCAGCTACGTGGGCACCGGGTGTGTCTCCGAGATTCATACCAAGAAGTTCGGCCCCAGCACTGCTGGCCATCCAGTCATAGCTGAGATTTCCGATCTTGACTTGCTCTTCGCTCATAGAGGCGATCTGCTGGAGATACTTACTCGCATTGGCTCCTTCCAGCCCATTGCGTACAGCTATTTCTAAAGCAGTAATGGCTTGCATGTCGCCTGATTGTCCACCAGCTAACGACAGGCTTCGCTGCACACCTGCGAGTTCTTCACCTGAAGTTCCAGATCGCAACCCTGCCGCATGAGCACCCGCAATGGCGATTCCCCTCATGGTATTGCCTGATGCGCGAGCCATCGCGATGTGCTTTTGAGTCGCCTCTGTTTCGTTCACGCCCATGTCGGCGAACGCAGACGTGTGAATGTCTGAGGAATCAACGAAACCAGCACCGGCCATTCGCGCTTGGCCACGCTCAATATACGCCTGCTTGGCCCCGGCTCCCATAGACATCGCCGCTGCGATGAAACCACCTGCAAGAGCGACAGTGCCGCCAATACCCCCAAAGGCTCTTAGCTGGTCGTGCTGGTCAGCCTTGTCGCCACCACCTCCACCGCTTCCACCGTTGCCAGCACCACCCTGTCCACCGGGACCACCAGAACCACCGTTTCCATAGCCGCCAGCAGGTGCTCCACCAGCACCGCCACCGCCACCACCAGCGCCACCAACGCCCCCGGAAGCCTGAGACAGAGCACGCATCTCTGACGTGGCCTGCCGTGCTGACTTGGCGATGTCGTCGAGTTCTTTACGCAGACGTTTGAGGTTGTTGACGTGCCCAGAGGCTTCGTCGATTGCAGACTCAAGAGACTTCGCATGCTCGGCAGCTTGCTCAAAACCCTCGCCAACCTCTTCAGTTACGCCGTTGAACTCTCGCGCACTCTTGCCGTCGAAGGTCTTACCAAGCTGCTGTTCAAGCTGCTTCAGTTGCCTTGCATTGACCTTGACATTGAGGGTTGTGGTGGTTTGTGACGCCATGCCTATTCAGCCTCCCCAGTGAACGGGTTCAAGCCTTCAGCAATCATCTTTTCCCACTCGTCAGCTTGACGGTCGCCAGTCATGACGGCTTCGTCCCACGACGAAGGCTGTTTTACGACAGCAGGTGGCCCCCACTTACGCATTGAGGGGGTGCGTACTCGCGGCCTACTCTGGATGCGCTCAACTGCGCTTTTGTGACGGTCTTCATATTGGGCGACAATCTCATCCTGATTGTCGTCTCGCAACTCAGATTCCAGATCACGAAGATCGGCCAGAGACAACTCATCGATGCCGCGCCCAATACCGGCTTCCATCGCAATCGCTGCACGATCTTTGACGGCCTCTTCCATGTAGTTCAAGAACGCCATTAGTCCTTTCTCCGTGAAATCTTCGTAAGCCATGGGTGGGGTGCCGACTTTCTGGAACCAAAGCCATTTCCCCAACCACACATCGTTATCCAGCATCCTCCGTGCCAGTTTCCGTATCGGCTGCTCCCCAAAATCGGGCCTCATGAGAGGCCACCTCCGAGTAAATCGCGATTAGCACTCCCACATCTCGGATTGTCGCCAGATCCTGAGCCCAGTCTGGAGCGTTGTCCAGACTCACAGCCAGATGGGCCTGCATCTCAAAGATGTTCAGCGTCTGCATGTCCAGCGCGTCTGCTCTAAACCCGTTCATCATGCTTGCTTTGGTCATGCCGACCGCCGCTCTTTCGCGGATAGTCAGGATGTGCGTGGTGAACGATCCCTGCCATCTAAACCCGCGCTGGTCTGCGTAGTCCAGATCAAAGGTATAGACATCGTCTACAGCGTCGGCTGCTCCCCTATGGTCATTGAGGTGACCCAGAACAATCTCGGCTGCTGACACAGGAGATGGCTCTTGAACCTCAACACCTACCGGGTTGACTGGCGGCGTGGGTGGGGAGTTGGGTGGTGGGGGTGGTGTGTTCTTACGAGTCCGTCGCTTGCTTGCTCCGATCTCGCTCGCTTCCGTGCGTGCCATAATAGCCTCCTTGCATTGTTATTCTACAGATCAGACTCGTCTCGCGCTCTGATTGCAACCATCGTCACGTTGGTTCCGACAACACCGCGTGCAGTGACGTTGACATTGCGCTCGCTGATACGGACGCCTTCTACGTTCATCACGATAGTCGGTGACCCGATATTGGCGTCAGCCTCGATTGTCGCCGTAAGTTCGCCGCTCGACAGGATGTTCGACAGATGATCTTCGGGAGAGGTTCCCTGCTTCGGAAACCACCCTTCAGACTTGATTGTCGTACCGATGATTCTGACGAGTTCTGCTGTCATGCTGACCTCGTAGTCGGTAGGAGCGTGCTCGGTCACTTGAATCGTGTCGAGTACCTTGATGGGCTCGTAGGTGATTGTCTCGCGAACGGTGACCCCGGTGGCATAGCCCACCTGAACACCATTCAGCGAGAATCTGGCCCTCGCGCCGGTAAGTACATTTCCAGTTGCCATCTGTATAGCCTCCTATGCCTGCCTACTCAGACGCGAATGATGCGCTGACGAGGTGGATTGTCGTCTTGACGAAGTTGATTGGAATCACCGGAGCCAGTTCAACGTCAATCGTCATGACATCATTGCTGAGTTCGATGGTAAGGTTTTGGTACGAAGTGATGACCCTCGCAGCGATCAACTGACCGAGGATTGACACAGCAATACCTTGAGCAGCGGTCACCGTTCCGGCGAAGCCCTTCTTGCCGATCATGGCTTCCATAGAGGTACGGAAGTTGTAGACCGAGTAGTTCACAGCCTCGTTGACCGACCCTTCGATGTACGCCAGATTGTCGTCTATCAAATGGGTGGTCACGTTACGAAGCCACCGGAACCCGACATTCGGCACCTTTTCGATGACACAGAGTCCAGACTGGATCAGTTCGTGAGCGTCGTCTTGGATTGTGTAAGATGCGTCGTGACCGTAAAAATCCAACACATTCAGGTACTTGAATGTGAGGCTCGTTCCTACTTCACTACCAGCCTGCATACCGGCTGCGACACAGGCTGTGAAGGGTGGTGCAAACCGCTCCTTCGCCCCTGCTGTGTTGTAGCGGTCCACATCCTGAATGAAGTACCGAGCGTGACGGGTATTCAGTGCCAGCGCCTGAGACTTGGAGTCTGAGAAGTTGGTCGCAGAGGCTGAACCAAGGAAGCAGTCACGTTCCGACCGGCCCGCGCCACACATGTAAGTGCAGTGAGAGACGACAGCAGCGTGAACAGCAGCGTCGGTTGTCAGGACGACAATCGTGTTCACCCGGTGATCTCGCAGCAGGTCGAGCGCGGCCTGCCAGTTTGAGAATGCTGTCGTTCCTTCAACACCACCAGACAGGAACTGCGAGGATGATGTGTTGTTCGGCGCTCCAGTGGCTCCAGAAGCGGCTACAGCCTTCACGAACGTCGAACCGGCTGTGACGGTGCTGACCATCTCACCCAGAACAGAGAGAACGCGATAACCGGTAGACCCTGAAGGTACGGACACCCCTGAGAACCTGTCGAGATCGGCGATCTTCACAGCAGTCGATGCTGATCCAACCAACTTGGTCACAGACCAGTTGGTCCGAGCGCCAAAGTAGTCTTCCAGATCGTCAAACGTGTCGTATGTCGTTGTTGACAGGCTGAATGGCGTGAACGTCAATGTGAGCGTGCTACCGGTGTGCCCATTCGCAATGCCGGTGATTGTCGCCCAACTTGTTGAGGTTGTACCAGAAGCGGCAGACGTGAGATCAAGAATCTCCATTGCTGCCGCGCCTGTCGAGTCAGTTCCGACTACAAGTGCTTTGGTCGCTGTGGTTGTTGCCGGAATCGAGTAGTTTACAGTCCCGTCAGGAGCAGCAGCAGTCGAGAACTTTGAGAACCCGGCTGTCGTACCGCCTGCTGTGATCGTGTACGCCTTGACGCCTTTCAGGGTGCTGGAAACTGATACATTACCGGAAGCCGCTGCATCCAGTTCGATACCAAGAAGCCGACTAAACGAACCAGTTGACGCAACCGGTGTAGTTGCGTCACTGCTGTCCAGAGCGACTGTTTCCGACTGGACGGCCCCTGCCACGTCCAGCCCGTATAGAACGACTGAGCGTGCAGTGTCACCGGCTGCGGTGCTAACCACGTTCACTGTCGCGTGGTCGAGAAGCCGACCCTCAAAAGTCACTGTTCTCGCGGCTGCGACAGCACCCAGCGCGATGTACTGGATGTCGTTCCACTTCTTGGTAGTGGTCTGCTGTGTGGTTCCAGCAAGTGTGACGAGTTCGGCTGTACCCGATCCACCACTTACAGCAGTTCCGACAACCAGCAGCTTGTCAGTCGAAGCCGCGTCCGCTGCAACTTGGATTTTCGCACTTGCGCTCTCCAGCGGGTTTGCAGCCATATCCAGCAGACCAGCAGTCGTGCCAGAAGCTGTGATCGTTACGAGGGCTGTACCAACTGTGTTCTCAGTTCCACTGACGTTACCTGCACAAGCAGCACTCAGGAGAAAGCCATAGACGGCGTCAAAGTTGCCCGACGTACTCACGGGCGTAGTGCCGTTCAACGTGACTGTCTCTGTCACTGGCGTACCACTCAAGGCTCCAAACACGGTTACCGTTTGGGTGGTGTCAGATCCCGATGCCGATACAAGATCAATCGGGTTTGCTGTGCTCGGCTGACCTGTGAGTTGACTGTCCAGACCCGCGTTGGAAAACGTCCCGTCGTACTCACTGACTTTACCTGCGACAGTGGTTGTCGCAGCAGCCGAAAATGCCGAAGACGACAGGCTCGCCGTCATAGTCATCGGGCCACTGTAGAGCAGGTCGAAAACACCACCAGCGCCAAGATCATCGAAGACCTCAACATCTGCACCGGAGGTAACCGTGACGGCTTTACCGCCGCTGGTTCCTGTGGCCACATCGATGCTGATTTTCTCGGTGAACTTACCGTAGTCCTTACTGGTGAAGACCACTGAGTTTCCGTCACTGTTGGACAATGTCAAAGAGGATTGAGTCGCAGGGTTGACCTTGACGAACTTCACCTCTTGAGCACCACCGGGGATGTCAGGATCCTTGGATGGGTCGAACAGGATTTGACCAGCTTCCAGCAGATCGCCAGACTTGAACAGCTTGCTGACCTTTCCGGGGTTGGAAACGCTGTGGACGACGGCAGGTTCTGCACCTTCGGCTTCGCCGATACAGGCGACAATACCGCTTGCACCCAAACCGACCGAAGCCAAACCGGAGGCATCCACCTCGGAGTAGCTTCCGGGGATGCTGGTGACTCGACCGTTGAAGTAGATTGTTGTTGCCATTGTTTTGTGCCTCCTACTTCAACGCTTCAGGGTTGGGACGGTGGTTACCACCATCAGGCCCGCGTCGAAGTCCATAGATTGGACGATTTGCGAACTCTGTAAGCAGGTCTGCCCAGTCTTCAGCACTTCGCTGATCGCGTGGGTTGATTCCCTTGCTCTGGCACCAGTTGCTAAAAGCCTTCCCGCCTTTTGGAAACAGCTTGGATTCACTACCCGCCATGTCGGCTCGCATCAACCGGGGCCGATCCACATTTGGGGGTTGCTCAACACCGACAGAAACATGCTCTGCGCGGGGCCTTTCGGGGAGTGAGACAGAAGCGACCGGAGACACAGGTTCCTGTGCGGCCTCTTCTTTCTTGTTTCGCTTTCGCTGCGCCATAGTTCACCTCAAGTTGTTATGGGGTGAACGCCACCCCCGGAATCTTCGTGCAGAATCGCAAGCGTATCTGCCGTTGTGAACTCTTCCACGTTCATCAGTGCCGCAGCCAATGCGTCAGTATTTGTCCACTTCTCCTCGTACTCAACAGTTACGGAGAGTCTTCGGACGAAAAGGTTGTCGGGAGTATAACTCGCATCAGGTGCAAGTTCTTGTCCTGAAAGGACGGGCTCGTTCAAAGCACCTTCCAAAAGTCTCCACATTCCAACATTCATGATCCTGCGAGCCACCCGGTAGTAGAGTGAACAGACATCTGGATGTTCTGCGTAAATGTGGATTCCATACGTCCCGGTAACGCGCCGTTTGTATTCTGACCCCTGCTTATCCTCAGAAGGGTTGTAGATGGGCGGTGATCCGAGAAAATAGGCTTCCTGTCCAACACCAACGTAGTCTTGGGTAATCTCTTCGGAAGTCAGGGTGATGGCAAAACAAGGGAACGGTCCTTCCGACCGTGCGTAGCCACTTAGGACGATAGGTGGGTGATTTGTCCAATATGTTCGGATACTTGTCAGATCATTGTCTGATAAGTCCGACAAAATGGGATTCAGCAGCGTGGGATCACTGGTGATCGCCGAGACACCCTGCTTCAGCACCAACGCAATGCGCTGCTCTGGCACGTTTCCGCAAGGAGCACTCATCCCTTACCCCCAAAGCCGCGCATGCCTCCGAAGACCATGCCGCGCATGATCACACGGACGTACTTGTCGATGTTTTTCACCTCTTTCTCAAAGAAGTGATGCGGTCGGATACCGGGGTGAATCCACTTGCCAGCCGATCCTCGGGCGCTGACCCTGCGGAATGTCGCATACTGGTTTTGATCTCGGGCTGCGAAATAGGTTTTAGACTCACGAATCATCCCAGCGTACACATCGTTTGTGTGCTTAGTCTTCAGCTTTCGGGCACCCAACATGTAGGTTGTGCTGCTGTTCAACCGCTGACCCCAAGTGGTGCCTCGGCCCGGTTGGCTGGTTGAGGCTGCAAGTTTCTTGGCTTCGTTGTGGATGCGCTTACCGAGCAGTTCTGCTTGGGCACGGCTCATTACACCCTGCTTGGCCTCTGGACCGCCCATGACGCCTTTTGAGCGGCCAGACGACCCCGGAGTCCCGTGAATGAACTTGACGGTAGCGTAAGGACCATTCTTACCCGTTCTGGCTGTCCGACCACGCAGTAGGGTTGGCTTCATGTCGCCACCACCCCATCCATGCTCGACGGCGTTCGGTAGCCAGCCGGTAAGGACGATCTCACCACCTTTGACCGTGACTCCTCGTGATAGAGCGCGGCTGTTGATCGGGAAGTCTTTTTTCGACAACCCGTCGATGTAGTTGGCAGACGTGGAAGTCAACTCACGGGTTGCGCGGGCTCGGATGCCAGCATCCACCATGGTCAAGACTTCGGGAACCAACTTCTTGATCACGGCAGGCATAGCCGACAATCCGAGTGGGACTTCGATGTCAACTACGTGAATCATGTTCCGCGAGCCCCCGTCAGGAAGTCCAGCCTGACCTTGAAAGTCGTGGGCAGAACCTGTGGTTCACGGATCCCTTTCAAGCCTGCATCGGGACCACGCAAGCCTTGGACACCATACGTCGCGTCATCGACAATCCAAACTGGGCGACAATCGTAGTGAATGGTGTACATCTTTTCTGCTGCGGGTCCACGGCCTGAAAGGAACTGAAGTCGAGCGGGTTCGCTCTCTGTGCCCTCAAGGATACGATAATCTACGCTGGGATAAAACCTATTGTCGTCTGAATCAGCAATGAAGTTGATGCTGATGGGTTCGTACCGCATCGATTGCTGTTGCGCGGTCGTGCTTCTACCTGACTTTCCGATGGCGATTGTCGCCCCTTGTCCGGGTGAGATCAGGAGTTCGGTCCATGACATTACTTGCTCAGTGGAGATGAACCGGTCGCGGTAGCCGACGCGCATCTCTTGCTGCATCGTCATCAGGGCTTCGCTGAATGTGAACCCACCGAACTCTTCAAACAGGCTGGGGGTGAGGCTGGCCTGACCAAACGTACACTTCACATCGACGTAGTTCCGGTTGTTATGGCGATCCCGGTTTGTCTCCGGGTTCACGTACCACCAACCATCTCCACCGCACTTGGCGCAAGAGGGGTCGAACTGGTCACTGTTCTCCAGACGACACGGGCATTCGACAGCACGACTCCATCGAAACGATAGACCCAAACCTTGGATTGCTTGCCGGAACAGTCGTGGGTCGAACGTGCCAAGCGGTCCAGTCTTCTGCTCGGTCTTCGGCTGCACTACACCACCACCATTCTGGTTGCTTTACCGTAGAACCTACGGAGGTTTGGCAGCATCTCTTTGATCTCTTTCTGGTACTCGATGATCCGAGCACCGTAGCCGCTGTTTGTCGCCGAAGCGGTCGTGCTGATGTTCTGCGACAATCCGGGGATGCTCACACTCTTGGTAGCAATACCAGCACCGGCAATCAGGTCACCTGCGATGTTCAGGATTCCGATGGAAGCCCACATACCGACGACATGTTTGATGTCGGGAGGACAGCTTCCAGTCTCAAACCCGGCTCTGTAGCTGAATCGCCAGATGCCCGGTACACGCCCCGTACGCCCTGACCACAACGGCATCAGTGCTCCGGGGATCAGCAGTACGTCAGCGATACCGCCTTGCCCCGGTACGATCTGAATGACTCCGCTGGACCCGCCTTCGGTGTTGACAACCCACTTGGGATTGATGACCACAGACTGGTTCATGGACGGATACTGAAACTTGACCGTGTCTACCGCGATGACTGGATACCTCCGAAGCTGGAAGTACCCCCATCGAGCGTAGTCGCGTGCCATGTGGTCGTGGACCTCTTCTGTAATCGTCTCAGGCGTCAGTGGGATGTCGAGTTCTTTGGACAACCAGTCAGCACCGGCTTGGATGTAGTGCCGGAACATTCTGTCGGGAAAAGGCGTGCCGTCGTCGCGTGTCAGATCAGCGCCGAACAGGTAGTTCTCTTTCAACTCATCGATGGTGAGGATTAGAGACTCTTCGTGCTCTGTCTCGGAACTGACGACCGGGCTGTACTGTGAGGCATCAGCACCTTTCGTGTAGCGTGCTCGATAGATGATGTCTGCGGTAGTCGCAGTTGTGTCAGTGACTTTGTAGAAGGTCACATTCGGCAAAAGTTCGGATGTTGCGATTGTCGTCCAAGATCCTGAAGTCGAAGCTGCTCGCTCCAGAACCACACTGTCGTATCGCTCCAGCACCGTCGCGATAGGTGAACATTTGACAGTTACGAAAGTGACGAGTTCGTCAGTTCCACCGACATCTGAGTACCCGTCACCATCGGCGTCTTCGCGGACGTATCCGCGTGCAACCGTCTCAACTTGAGGCAGCAGCCCAAGCAGATCAAAGCGGATTGTCGCCTGATTTGGGGCCTCAAACTCGCGGTCAAAGCTGACCGCTGGAATCTCCAGTCGATACCGAAATCCGATGATCGCCGGAAGTGTGAACGTCCCGGTTGAACTCGTAAGGATCTCGACCGGATCAGACAAAACGCCTACCCCGCCGATGGCTTGTGCAGCAGCCACGGAAGCGGGAGCAGGCGACAATCGTATTACGACGTTCTCGACACCGTTTTCAGAAGCATCCTGAATCGTGCCTGTGATGTTGACCGTTGCCATTCGGCACCTCCAGCATGATTACGAACTGGATTGGTGCCGGATCGCGTGGATGGTGCAGCGGGAACCTGCTCGACTGCCACCGGTAGTGATACCCGGTCTAAACCGCATGTAGTGGCCAAGGCAGGCTATCTCAATGGCGAACCGGTGGGTGTCACCGCCTGACAAACCGCTGGTGTCCAGAGTGACGACATCGGTGTCTGGAATAGCGGTTGCATTACCGAACTGGAGATCAAACGACACTCTCCTGTCGTACCAGTACGTGTCAGCACTCACATCCTGCTGGAATGAAGCCTGAATCTGGATGTCAAATGAGGTTGAGTTTCCATCGGTTTGTTCGGTGTGGCTGACCAGCAGCAGCACACTGTCGAATCCTTTGACGTTCAACGCTCTTGAGAACTCCGCGCTTCCGACCGCAACCATATCTGCCGATTCGTAATCTGTTGACACCGCCACCAAGCCGTCCAGCACGTTCATCCCGCGAATCTGCGAGATACGCAGATTGCGGGACGACTGGGCTACAACGTCGATACTTGAGGGGATTTCAGACATTCAGATCACCGACCGTCAATGATGTAGCTGACCGTGCGGTTAGCGCCAGCAGCAGCGGCAGATAGCGTGATCACAAGGTTGTCTGAGCCATCCCAAACAGCGTGAAGGACGTACTTGCTACCGTCTGCTTCTGCAAGCGTTGCAACTGCGGGCTTACCATCGTTTCCAGCAGAAGCAATAGTGACAGTGCTGTCGCCGTCAGCAACTTCAGCAGTTCCTGAGATGATGCTGCTGGAGCCACCGGTTTCGTTGGCGTTAGCCAGCGAAATGATGTTGGACAGGATCGTGTAAAGGTCGATACCGGGTTCACGGTTCGACAGAGCGGGGATGTAGTCCTGAAGCGCACGCTTCTGGGCATCGGTGAGGGTAGCAACAGCCATGATGGGGTTCTCCAGAGATTAGAGGGAAGCGAGTCTTTCTTCTATGGCAGCTACAGCACTCTTGCGAGTTTTGCCCGCCTGCTCTGCCGCAAGGATTTGATCAAGTTGGTGATCGTAGTCACCAGACGACAATGCGCTGATCAGTGATTTCACACTGCCGTCAAGGATGGAAAGGTCTACCGGTTCGGGCTCAGGCTCAGGCTCGGGCTCGGGCTC
>MDSZ01271095.1_pt1 | contig 16774 bp, 10 predicted proteins | sample 811201 | NCBI WGS metagenome assembly MDSZ01 (sample SAMN05326647, study PRJNA326480) | marine metagenome | isolation source: seawater | place: Indian Ocean: North | collected 2010
ATAGCTAGGACAATTTCAAAAGGTAAAAAGTAATATTTTAGTTGTTTTAACATAATAAATATCAAAATAATTTACAAAAAATAAAATAAATTTAAAAATAGTTAAAAATTTAAAAAGTTGTAACTATTTATTTTGTTTAAGCAAAAGTGAATATTCCCCTTGATTAGAAAAAATCTGTGGCAATAAGGTGTATTATTTAGAAAATATCAAATATATTTATCACACAATAATCACTTAAATTGCTATAATTTTTTTTCATCGTTTAAAGCGATATTACTAAGATAAACGATTTAATAGTATTAATCATTTTCTAAAATTCCTTAAAATAATTTAAATTTATTAAGGTTTTATTATTGTCATTATTTTTTATTTTATGGCAATTATAATCATTATATAAAATACTATTTTTAAAAATTAAATTTATAAAATTTTATCCTCAGAAAGTTCACATTAAATCTTCTAAACTTACATTTAAATATTTTACTAAATTTTTTATTTTATAATAGCAAAAATGAGGATTTATGTCAGAAAAAGAACTGACGAAAATATATCAACCTCAAAAAGTTGAAGATCAAATATATCAAATGTGGCTTGAAACAGATTCTTTCAAACCAACTGATAATGAAAGTAATGAAACATTCACTGTAATGATTCCACCACCCAATGTCACCGGTATTCTTCATATTGGTCATGTTTTAAACAATACAATTCAAGACGTTTTGATACGTAGGGCAAGAATGCAAGGGAAAAAAACGTTGTGGTTACCAGGAACTGACCATGCATCTATCGCCACAGAAGCTAAAGTTACAAGAATGTTATCAGATAAAGGCATTGATAAAAAAGATATTAGTCGCGAGGAATTTTTATCACATGCATGGGCATGGAAAGAAAAATATGGTGGTACTATATTAAAGCAACTTAAAAAATTAGGATGCTCTTGTGATTGGAGCAGAACTACATTTACAATGGATGAAAAATATAGTGAGGCTGTAACTGAAATTTTTATTCGACTTTATAACGATGGCTTAATTTACCGTGGTAAACGTATGATAAATTGGGATCCTAAAAGTCAAACAGCGCTTTCTGACGAGGAAGTAATACACAAAGAAGTAGAAGGTAAACTTTGGTATTTCAAATATCCAATAAAGAATTCAAAAGAATATTTAATAGTTGCAACGACTCGCCCAGAAACGATGCTTGGAGATACAGGTATTGCAGTTCATCCTCAGGATGAAAGATATAAGCATTTAATCGGTAAATCTGTCAATTTACCCATTGTTAATCGTGAAATACCAATATTCTCAGATGAATACGTGGATAAAGATTTTGGTACAGGATGTGTTAAAGTTACACCCGCACATGACTATAATGATCTTGAAATGGGAAAGAGAAATAGTTTAAACTCAATTAATATCTTAAATCCAAATGGGACACTAAACAATAAAGTTCCGCAAAGGTTTCAAGGTATTGATAGATTAAAGGTTCGTGGGATGATTATTAAAGAAATAAGTGATCTTAATCTATTAGAAAAAGTTGAAAATCATACACATCAAGTTGGCCATTCTGAACGAACAGATGAAGTAATCGAACCATATATGTCTGAACAATGGTTCGTTAAAATGAAATCCTTGGCAGAAAAAGCCCTAGATGTAGTAAAAAATGAAGATATTAAATTTTATCCGAAACGTTGGACAAAAACATACTACCACTGGATGGAAAATATCCAAGATTGGTGTATTTCTCGTCAATTAATATGGGGGCATCAAATTCCTGTATGGTATAACAATGAAGAATTATACGTTGGAAAAAATCCACCTAAAAACGGAACATGGGAACAAGATCCAGATGTTTTGGATACATGGTTTTCTTCTTGGCTATGGCCCTTTGCAACACTAGGATGGCCAAAAGACAAAAAAGATATTGAAAAATTCTATCCTACACAAGATTTAGTTACCGGCCCAGATATTATATTTTTTTGGGTCGCACGAATGATTATGGCTGGTTTGTACGTAGAAAAAGAAATTCCCTTCTCAAATGTTTATTTTACTGGTATTGTGAGAGATAGTCAAGGTCGTAAAATGAGTAAATCACTTGGAAACTCTCCAGACCCATTAGATCTAATAAATAATTATGGGGCTGATGCTCTAAGAGTAGGTATGCTATTAATTGCACCTCAAGGCTTAGATATTCTTTTTTCTGAAGAGAGAATAGAACAAGGAAGGAATTTCATGAACAAAATATGGAATTGCTCAAGATTTTTAATGTTGAATATAAATGAGAATTTGCCAAAATCACTCTCAGATATTAATGTGAATAATTTAGATATCAGCGATAAATGGATCTTGTCAAGAATGAATAATACGATAAAGGACGTTGATTTTGCATATTCTCAATATAGATTAAACGATGCCGTTAAAATTGTCTATGATTTCGTTTGGTCAGAATATTGTGATTGGTACATTGAATTTACAAAAGTTAGATTATATGGTGATAATATTGAGCAAACAGAAACATCAAAATCTGTTGCATTTCATGTTTTAAGAGTAATAATCAAACTATTACACCCATATACTCCATATATAACCGAAAAGCTTTGGACTACTTTTAAACGAAAAAAAGAAAATCTATTAATTTCTTCGAAATGGCCCAAACCTGATCCCAAATATATTGATAGTAAAGCTGAATCGGATATGAAAATCATCAAAGACTCAATAACAACGATTAGAAATATTAAATCAAGCTTAAATGTACCACCATCTAAACCAATTTCAATGATTGTCAGAGGTAAAGACACTAATACAGACGTATTAAAATCTCACAGAAGCTATTTAGAACGATTAGCTAAAGTGGTAGAACTTAAGACTGGTGAAAATATAGAAAAGCCCAAACAATCATCCACAGGTATTGTTAACAAAATGGAGATTTTCATACCCTTGTCTGGTTTAATCAATATTAAACAAGAAACAAAGCGTCTTGAAAAACAAATTTTAGATTTTAAAGGAAGACTAAATAGTGTAAATAAGAAATTAAATAATGCAAATTTTCTATCAAGAGCACCTAAAAAAGTCGTCGATAATGAACAGCAAAAACAAATGAAATACCTTGAAAGTATAAAAAAATTAAAAGAGAATTTATATTCTTTAAAAATATAAATCATACATATGAGTACATTTTCCAATAATCCATTAGATACAGAAATTACATTTTTAAAGGGAGTTGGACCGGTTAGAGGGAAACTCCTTAATAAAATTGGAATATTTGATGTTAGAAGCTTGCTTCATTATTATCCCAGAAAGTTCCTTGACAGAACAAATATTAAACCAATAAATCAACTCAAAGTTGGTGAGGAAGCAGTAATTATTGGAGAAGTGATAAATCAAGGTTTTAGAAGAACAAGACGAAGTAATTTTTTCCAAATTACTGTAGATGATGGTTATGGGAAATTACTGTGTAATTGGTTTAATGGAATATCATGGATTTCTGAAAAATTTCACATCAACCAAAGAATAGCTGTATTTGGAAAGGTTGATTTCTACAAAGGTTTTACTATAAGTCATCCAGATTATGACATATTAAATAAAAATGAAGATCCAAATAATACAGGTAAAATAATAGCTCAATATCCAAGTTCAGCCTCATTAAAATCAGCAGGGTTAGAAAGTAGTGGTTTCAGGAAGATAATATCAAATGCTATACTTCATTCTAATGAAAGCTTACATGATTGTTTCAGTTCAAAGTTTCGAAATAAGATTGGATTAATTTCATACAAAGAAGCAATCCAATATATTCATCAACCCGAAAATAAAGAGAAGTTAAATCAAGCAATTTATCGATTAAAATTTGATGAACTATTTTTCCTTCAAATTTTAATGGCAAAAAAGAGAATTTACACAAAAAAAGAAACCACAAAGGCATATCCTAAAATTGGTAACTATACAAAAAATATTTACGAAAAATTATCATTTAAATTAACAGATGCTCAAATCAAAGGAATGAGAGAAATCAGAAAAGATATTTCTGATTCTAAACAAATGAATAGACTCATACAGGGTGATGTAGGGTGTGGAAAAACTGTTCTCGCGTTACTTTCTGCTAGTTTGGTTGCAGATAATGAGGGACAAATAGCATTTCTAGCACCTACAGAAATTTTAGCAAGACAACATTATAAAACAATAAAGAAGTTAGCAGACTTAGTCGGGTTAAAAGTCGAATTATTACTTGGTGGAAAGAAAGGTGAAGAAAGAAGTAGTCTTCTTGACTTAATTAAAAATGGTAAGATTCAACTGCTTATAGGTACTCATGCTATTATTCAGCATGACGTAAAGTTTAATAATTTAGGATTAGTTATTATTGACGAGCAACATCGTTTTGGTGTTGAACAACGTAAAGCACTTTTAGATAAAGGTAATCATCCACATATTTTAGCGATGACAGCAACACCAATACCAAGAACACTTGCAATTACATATCATGGAGATATGGACGTTACAATAATTGATCAGTTACCCTCTAATCGTAAACCTGTAAAAACGTTTGTTGTTAATTCTTCTCAAGAACACAAAATTTATAAATTTATTAAAAAAGAGGTGAAATCTGGAAATCAATGCTTTTTTGTTTATCCATTAATTGAAGAATCTGAGAAATTAAATTTAAAATCAGCCGAAACTCAATATGAAAAATTATCTAAAAATATTTTTCCAGATCTAAATGTAGGATTTATTCACGGTAAATTAAAACCTGAAGATCGTGATTTAAGGATGAAAGAATTTAAAGAAAATATCCTTCAAATACTTATTGCGACCACTGTTATAGAGGTTGGTATAGATATTCCTAATGCAACGGTAATGGTTATTGAAAATGCTGATAGATTTGGACTTGCACAATTACACCAACTCAGAGGGAGAATTGGAAGAGGGGAAAAAGCAGGTGTATGCATATTAATACCGAGTAAGGATGAAGTTAGTGAAAGATTAAAAATAATGGAATCTACCTCTGATGGATTTGAAATTGCTGATGAAGATTTAAGACTAAGAGGACCAGGTGATTTTTTTGGTACAAAACAGCATGGATATATGAAACTAAAAATAGCAGATATTTCTAAAGATGGGAAAATAGCCCGAATTGCCCGTAAATATGCATTTGAAATTATTTATCAAGACCCAAATCTAGAACTTTCTAATCACAAAAGAATTTTTCAAAAGTTTAAAAAAGAGTATGCTCATATGTATGCATATTTACAAACTGGCTAAAGTAATATATTTAGTACTTATTACTTGTGTATATTAGTTTGCTTTATTTATTATCTTAAATATAAATCATGAATTACCAAATGGGAAAACAATACTTTAAAATAAATAATATAATAGCATTCATTACATTATTTATATCTTTTTTAATATATTTATTAACAATGGCTCCAACTGCATCTTTTTGGGACTGTGGGGAATTTATTGCAACTTCCTATATTATGGGTGTACCACACCCTCCTGGGAGCCCGCTATATCTTCTACTAGGTAATTTATTCAGTCAAATCCCAACTTTTTCAGATATTGGCGCACGTGTAAACTTAATGTCTCCAATATCCTCTGCATTTTCAGTAATGTTTCTTTATCTTATCACCGTTTATTTAATTGAAGAATTTAGAGGAATTACAAGTAGTTATAAAGATGCAATTATAAATTATGGGAGTTCCTTCGTAGGATCTCTAACATTTTCTGTAACAGACTCTCATTGGTTCAATGCTGTTGAAGCAGAAGTATATGCAATGTCGACATTCTTTACAGGAATTGTCGTTTGGTTAATTTTGTTATGGTCAAGGAAGGAAGGTACTAAAGGTAATGTTCGCTACATAATCGTAATTGCGTATATGATCGGTATTGCCACAGGTGTACATTTACTTAATTTATTAACTTTACCATTTCTTGCTTTAATCGTTTATTTTAAAAAAAGAAAGTATACGTTATCATCATTCATTATGCTTATACCAATTCCATTGATAGTTTATTTAATTATATACCAAGGAATAATTAAAGGACTTCCAAATATTGCACAAAATTTTGGGATCACATCTATTATATTCATTATAATAATATTTATTGGACTAATTTACTACTGCATTAAAAATAAATATTTTACGAGTGCTACTATATTCACGAGTTTCTTCCTTGTAATAGTTGGATATTCTACATACGCATCAATTTTTATTAGGGCACAACAAGCACCGTTCATTAATGAAAATGATCCAAGTACAATACCTAAAGCTATATCTTATTTGAATCGTGAACAATATGGAGATTGGAGTATTACAGACCGTGCGCAAAGCTTAAAAAATTCTAGTTATTCAAATAGATGGACATTAAGCAGACAAAATCCATCAAAAGAAGATGTTTCAAATTTTGTATTTGACTATCAATTTAAAGAGATGTATTTGAGATATTTTGCTTGGCAATTTATAGGTAGAGGAGATAATAATTGGCCTTTATTCACAAAAAAAGGTGATTATATAAAATCCCTTGATGGAATAAATCCACTTAGATATATGTTTCCTTTTGCAATTGTATTTGGTATATTTGGAATATTTTATCACTTTAATAAAGACTGGAAAAGAGGATTAGCTATACTCTCTCTTTTCCTAGCCACAGGTCTGATGATTATTTTATATCTAAATCAATATGACCCACAACCAAGAGAAAGAGATTATTCATATGTGGGAAGTTTTTTTGCCTTTTCTATATGGATAGGAATTGGTATTGCTGGTACTATAGAAGCATTGCAAAAATTATTTAATGATAAAAAAGGTTATTTTATTATTTTATTTCTCTCATTAATCACTTTTTTGATGCCAATCACCATGTTGAAAACTGACTACAAAGAACATAATCGTTCGGGAAATTATGTAGCATGGGATTATGCATACAATATGTTAAATTCATGTGAACCATATGCAATAATATTTACCAATGGTGATAATGATACCTTTCCACTCTGGTATCTTCAGGAAGTTGAAGGTGTTCGTAAAGATGTGAGAGTTGTTAATCTCTCACTACTTAATACTGATTGGTATATTGAGCAAATGCGTGATTTTGAACCTAAAATTCCGATTCAAATGAATGATAACGATATTTCAAATATAGCTCCGATGCGTTGGGAAGCTAAAGAAATGAATATACCTGGGCCGGAAAATGGAACTGATTCTGGACTTACATGGATATTAAAGCCAACATATCATAACAAATTTCTTCGTGTTCAGGATATTATGATTTATCGTTTAATTCAAGCGTGTAAATGGGAAAGACCAATATATTTTGCAGTAACGGTATCTGATGATAATCGTATAGGTCTTGATGAATATTTACAAATGGAGGGAATGGTATTCAAACTCCACCCAAAAAAGGTTTCATCAATAAATTATGAGAAGATGAAACAAAATATTATTCAATCACCCGATGTTAACTACATTATTAGAACACCTAAACAATACAATGAATATTTGAACACTGGGAAGGGTTTTTATCATTATAGAAATATGAATAATCCTGATGTTTATTTTAACTTTAACATACAAAGATTAGTCCAGAACTACAGAGCAAGTTTTTTACAATTAGTTATCAGTAGTATAAATGGTGCAAACGATAAAAAGGTAGAGTCAATTGAAATCTTAAACAATATGGAGAATTATTTTCCATCGGACATGCTTCCCTATAATAATGATAAACTAGAACTTCAAGTTGCCCAAATATATTTCATGCTAGGAGATGAAAATGAATATATAAAACGTTTAGGAATTATTGAAAACAGAGATAGAGTTAGCAACGAAACATTACTAAATGTTGGTCAAATGTATTTATCTGAACTAAATGATTATGACAAAGCATATAATATTTTTTATCGCCTATATGAAAAAGATCCAACAAATATCGAATATATGTATTCAACTGTTCAATCGTTAGCTCGAATGGATAGAATAGATGATGCAGTTCAATTATTAGAAAATTGGCTTATCAGGTATCCAAATGATTCTCAAATCCAAGGACTTTTAAATAGTTTAAAATCTCAATTAAATAATTAATTTATAAATTCAAAAACTAATTATGATTCAAATATTTAAATAACATCTATTTTACTTTAAAATAGAACATGATAAATAAATCTCAACAGAAATATGATATTCTTATATCAATAATTATTCCTCATTTTAATAAAGAGAAGATAATTTTAAATTGTTTGCAATCTTTATCAAATTCAAGTTTTTTAAATAAAGAGATAATTGTCGTTGATAACGGCTCCACGGATAATAGTGTCTCTTTAATTAAAACTCAATTTCCCAATGTGAAAGTAGTTGATTGTCCTGAAAATAAAGGTTATGCTGGAGGATGTAACGAAGGAGCAAATATAGCATTAGGTAAATATTTAGTTTTCCTAAACAACGATACGTTACATCATGAAGGATGGCTTGAGCCTCTTGTCAATAAATTAGAGTGTAATAAATCTATTTCCTCTGTACAACCCAAAATTTTAAATGCGATAAATAGAAATTATTTTGATTATGCAGGCGGATCAGGTGGTTTTTTAGATAAGTATTGTTTTCCTTTCGTGAGAGGAAGAATATTTGAAACAATTGAAAAAGACAAGGGACAATACGATAATTCCATTGAAATTTTTTGGGCATCAGGAACAGGATTTATTACACGAAAAAGTATTTTTAAAAAAGTAGGAGGTTTTGATCAAAAGCTATTCGCACATTTTGAAGAAATTGATTACCATTGGAAATGTAAATTGAAAGGCTACAAAGTATATGTTCAACCGAGCTCTGTCATTTATCATATTGGGGGTGCCACCTTATCATATAAATCTCCGCAAAAAAAATATCTTAATCATCGAAATAGTTTAATTTTAATGTTGGCAAATAACTCCAAGACTCATTTAATGAAATATCTTATTCCAAGAATAATCTTTGAATTGATTTCTATATTAAAAGAAATTTTTACTTTTAACTTCAGTTTTGCGTATGCCCAAATTAAAGCAATTATTTGGATTTTTTTAAACTATGACTATATTCAAAACAAAAGACAGAAACTTAAAATGTTAGATCCAAATTATGATTCTTCACATTTTTATCAAAAAAGTATTGTAATAGAATACTTTTTGAAAATTAAACATGAGTATCATAGAATTAAAGAATAATTGATTATTTCATTAATATCATTTTATTGGTTTTTATGAAATTATCTGATAGTAACTTATAAAAGTAAACACCACTTGGTACATCAATACCTAAATGATTTTTCCCATTCCATACTTCTGTATATACCCCAGTATTTAATTCTTGATGTAATAATGTTACAATTTTTTCACCTAACAAATTATAAACTGTTAATTCAATATTTGTATTAAATGGAACATAAAATCTTATTTTTGTTATTGGATTGAATGGATTTGGTTGATTTTGGTATAACTTAAAATTACTTGGAACATCAAAAATATTATATCCTGTTTCTAACGAAGTTATACCAAACCAATTTAAAGCTTGAGCAATCAATCCATATTCTGATACCCCATACCAATAATTTGATGTTGAAGTTAAAGATATAGGATCAATACCCATAAATACTGTTTTATTTCCGTTTTCCCAGTTTTTATTGACAACAACGGCGTTACCATTATTATCCTCTATAGAAATATTTGTTTCAGATGTTGGAATAAAAGCATCCATCCAATTTGTATATCCAATAATATTTTCTGGGTCGTATTCTAATGACTGATTTTGATTTAAATGGCCATATATTTCATTAGATAATACATCATTTTCTACAGGATATAAATTAGATACTCCACCCCACGAAACGTCATTAATTGTAGATTGGACCCCTAACTGGAATAATATGTCATCCTCTTGATAATTAACATCTGACCAATTACCGTTTACTAATGCAAAAGTTTCATCACCTGCTAAAAAATAATTTTTATTACCAATATCAAGCCAATTTTTCATCAAATTAAGGTGTTCGTTATAATTAGGATGTAAATCATAATCAGCAGTTGTGGTTATCTCAATAATTGTACTATACTTATTTAATAAATCCTCTGATGTAAGACCGTGTTCAGTTAATGTCCAATAATCAGGTGTGATAAAATAGTTAAAATTTCCTGTTTCTTCATAATTGACAAAATTAAGTAAATAATATTCTGAGGGATAATTTAATTGACCTACTTCCATTTCATTATTTAAAATAAGAAGAATCGATGAATTTATTTGATAGACTTCATAACTATACTCTTGAGATTCAATCTGTCCAGTAGCATCGGATAAAATAATTTTATATGTTACTTCGTTCCCTTCAGACTGAGATGGAATTTCTGCTGAAAATATATTTTCACCTAAATTTTGCATAGGTATGACTATATTCATGGAATTATTTATTGAATAAAAAAGTTCAGCATAAATTTCATCATCTTCCTCATCATATGCTTCTATGACAATCTGTTGGTTATTTGTTTCAAAAATATAACCATGCGGACCTTCAATATTTAAAAAAATAGGAGTTTTTTCTATACCAAACCAATCAAGCGATTCCTCTAATATAGTTGATAAAACCTCTTCATTTTCAATGCCTTCCAAATGCCACGGAAGAAAAATGGATTTATATATTCCATCGTAAATCGTCCCGCCATATTGTGTCCATTCATTTAACTCTTCATCAAAAATTTGAAATATTTCATTCGCAATTGCGGTAGGTTGAACAAGATCAAAATAATTTTGAGTGTAGGGTGAATTAACCACAAAGTTGTTTATATTTTCTGATATTTGATTATAAATAACACCCTTTAAATTCTGTTGAATGTTATTTGGATTTTTATCATTGTAAAAATGATTCACATGTAAAAAATTAAATAAAAACTGATTCTGATCAATATTCGTTTCATTCCAACCTTCATTAAATGAAGCTACTTCGTTAATATAGTCAACTGAAGAAAATAATATATTCGCACCTTCTGACATTCTTGAAATAAAATAATTTTCCAAAAATGATTCCACTAACAAATTACCTGAGCCATTTAGTCCTTGTAGTAAAATATAGTTTGAATAGTAGTCTAACCCACAAGATGATAATATTCCACTATCTTTTGTATTTAGATAATCCGTAGAATAACCTAATTGATTTAAAATTTCATGAATTTTTTTCATCTTTGTATTTTCAATAGAATAACGGCTATCATCAATTAATAATATATCAGCCCCTTGATTGTACTCACGAATTACAAATGATTTTGGTACTCGCTGTATTGTGTGTTGATTAGAATTATCCGTAAAATCTGAAGCATTATCTGTCGCTTCCCACCAGTAATTTATCGTGGTGCCAATTGGATGTTGTGGTATCTGTCCAGTATATATGTTATTTGATCCAGTATTTGTATAATCAATTTCTATAACTTCAAATCCATTTTCATAATAAAATTTAACACTTGTAAGTTGACCATCATATATACTTGTACCAATATCAAAAATTTCAGCATTCACCTCATAGGGTCCTAAATGACAACTATAATATTTATCTGGTAACTCTTGAATATTAGAAATAATAGGTGGATGATCTCCATAATAATTTACTCTTGCTGAAATGCCAAAATTTAATCGAGGAACCCAGCAGCCTTCAAGACAAAATGACGCTCCATCGGGATAATATTTAAAACCATGATTATAATCTGAATTCATTCCATTTACCCCATCCCAAAATATTAAATCATTATTATCTCCCCCAAAATCACCAATTATTTCAATAGCAAAATCATTATTACCTACATCAATTTGAGAGCTAAAATTTATATTTAAAACCTGTTCAAGCATAGTTTCATCTAATTGGAGGATTTGAGTATGTAAAATATCACCCATAAAATCACCAATTGTTAAATTATATTGGGAAAAATTATATTCCATATTTGCAGGAATTCCTATTGAAGTATGACTTAGTATGGATCTCAGATTAATTATAATTACTGAATTAACAAGATCAGTAGAATTTGGGAAGTAAATTTGAATACCCTCAACAACACATTTTGTCAATGGCCTATACCACATGGCTGCTTTTTCATCATTGTTGAAACGAAACTCACCATATCCATTTGATCCATCATTGTATGAAATGTCTGAATCAAACCTTAAATTCAAATTGTCAGCACTTTTTGAATAATAAACTTCATTAATTTCATTTAAAACTGATGATTGATATGTTTCTGAAAAACATATAGCAATAAATGTAAAAATAATAAATTTTTTCATATAATCTTAATTAAGAACACAAAATATTTAATATAAATTTTATAAGAAAAAGAGAATTAAAAATATCTTTTTTTATATTGTGTGTAAGATATTGTTAATCTTAATTGATAACAAATCTTTTTATAAATTAAATTACAACAATATTATTTTATAAAAATTATACAATATTAACTAAACATGAGAACAATTTCGCTAATTTATTCAGAACAATTTTTAAAACATGATACAGGCTCTCACCATCCAGAAAGTCCTGATAGATTAAAATCAATTGTTCAACGTTTAAAAAAACTTGAATATAAAAATAATATTAGATGGATTAAACCCAAAAAGGTTTCAAAAAAAACATTATTGAAGATTCATTCAGAAGAAATGATTAATAATGTAGAACTATTATCTAAAAAGGGTGGTGGTCATCTAGATGCTGATACGCCAATATCTTCAGATAGTTTTGAAGTAGCATTGCTAGCGGCTGGAGCATGGCTAAAAGGTCTAAATGAAGTTATAAATGGGAAGCCTGCATTCGTCCTTTCTAGGCCACCAGGACATCACGCTGAATTCAATAAATCTATGGGATTTTGTTTATTTTCAAATGCAGCTCTAACTGCATATAAAGCACTAGAAAATGATTTTATAAAAAAGGTTGCTATTTTTGATTGGGATGTTCACCATGGGAATGGAACAGAGAATATTATCAAATCCAATAAAAATATTCTTTATACATCTATTCATCAATATCCACTCTATCCAGGAACAGGATTCAAACAAGAAAAAAGTACAGCAAATAATATTTTAAATATTCCAATGCCTGCTAAAACTGATTGGTTTGAGTATAAAAATATGTTTTATAATACCCTCTTACCTAAAATTATAAATTTTAAACCCGATCTAATTATTATTTCTGCTGGTTTTGACGCACACAAAGCTGATGGTATTGCTAACTTTGAATTATCATCAAATAACTTTGGTGAAATGACATCAGAAATTTTGAAGATTCAGTGTAAATGTTTATTTGGTTTAGAAGGTGGTTATAATTTAAATGCTTTAGCAAAATCAGTCGAACAGGTAGTTTTAATGAATATTCTATTTAAAGATTATTAATATGTGGTTACTGATTTTTATTTAAATTCGAATAAGTATAGTTACAATTATTATTTGGTTTAGATTATGTAAATATAATCAAATTATATATAATAAAATTGGTTATATAACGTATACATGAGTAATATTTTAGAATTAAAAAATCAACTTCTACCCTTAAAAAATAAATTAAAAACACATCCCTTATATACTAAAGTAAATACAATTGATGATCTTAAAACTTTTTGTGAAATACACGTATTCGCAGTTTGGGACTTTATGTCCTTATTAAAATCACTTCAATCCAATTTATCTACAACGACAGTTCCATGGATTCCTGCTGAAAATCCAACTCTAACACGATTTATTAATGAAATTGTAATTGGAGAAGAATCAGACTTAGATATACATAATTTACCGAAAAGTCATTTTAAAATGTACATAGATGCGATGAATCAAATTGGAGCTAAAACAAAAATTATTTATGAATTATTAGATAAAATTTCTTCAGGACAGTCTGTATTTAAATCGATAGAAACACTTGAAACCAAACAAGAAGTTAAAGACTTTCTTACGTTTACTTTTAATGTAATATCAACAAATCAATCACATAAGATCGCTTCTGTTTTCACCTTTGGTAGGGAAGATATTATTCCTGAAATGTTTATAAAGATAGTGAATAATATCGAAAAAAAATCTCATATTTCTTGTGAAAAACTTAATTATTATTTAAATAGACATATTGAGATAGATGGTGGTGAGCATGGTCCCATGTCAATTAATATGATTAAATATTTATGTAAGAATAGTAAAGAAAAGTGGTCAGATTGCATAAAGATAGCTAAGCAAGCTTTAGAATTGCGTATAAAATTTTGGAATTGTATAATGAAAGAAATAGATAATAATTCTCTTTATGTAAATAGTTTATCAAACGAAAAGGCTGAGAATATTTGTATTTAAAACCGCTAGGTTTAACTGATAGTCATTTGAACTATCTTAATAAAAATCAACTATCTATTGATCATCTGGGTCGTATAGTTAAACAAAATCATTCAAAATTTACCGTCAAAATGAGATTTAATGATATTTTAGCACTAGTCCCTGGAAGCCTTAAATATTCAATCAAAAATCAGGTAGAACTACCCTCTGTGGGAGATTGGGTAATAATTAAAAATAAAAAAGAATCTACACCTTATATCAAAACAATACTTCCACGTAAATCTATCATAAAACGCAAAAATATATACAAATTAAATCAAGAACAAGCGATTGCATCAAACGTAGATTTTGGATTAATAATGCAAGATATAAAGTATGATTTTAATTTAAATCGATTAGATCGTTTTCTTACTATTTGTTATGCATCTAGCGTAATACCTATCATTATTCTAACTAAAATTGATTTAGTAAAAAAAACAACAATTAACACTTGTATAAAAAAAATTACTGAAAGGTTTCAAGATATAAAAATATTAATGTTAAGTAATAAGTCTCTAGAGGGATTTAAAGAAGTAAAACATTATATAAAACGTGGCAAAACTTATTGTTGTATAGGTTCTTCGGGAGCAGGGAAATCTTCTTTTATTAATAACTTAATCGGTGAAAAGGTTATGCTGACTAAATCTTTGAGAAAAAAAAGTAATAAAGGACAGCATACTACTAGCCATAGAGAATTATTTATTTTAAAAAATTCAGGTATTTTAATTGATACACCAGGAATTAGAGAATTAGGGATATCAATACCAAATTATAATTTAAATTTTACATTTAAAAAAATATTTAATATTGGTAGATCTTGTAAATTTTCAAACTGCAACCATGTAAATGAACCAAATTGTGAAGTAAAAAATGCTGTTAAAACTGGAGCAATTGAGCAGTCTCTTTTAGATAATTATCATAAAATGCATAATGAACTCACTATGCAGCAAAAATATAAAAAGATTAGAAGGTAAATATTGATTATTAAAAATATATTAGTATTACTAATTAATTTAATATTTTTTTCTTCATGTTCAGATTTGTTTCTAACAGAAAAAATGATAAATTGTGAAAACTATAATCCTCAATACACATTTGAAAAAGATATTAAGCCCATATTCAATAAATATTGTATTTCTTGTCATAGATCTGACAATGCTATAGCAGGACTAGATTTATCTAACTATTCAGAATTTAATATATCCAAATATTTTATTCCAGGAGACACAACACAAGGTCTTATTTTAAAATGGATAAAAGATGTTGAAGATCCTATGCCACCATCTTGGTTTGGAGTTATGGATAGAGATACTATAAATATGATTAATCAATGGATTTTGGAGTGCGCAATTGAAAATTAAATTACTAATATTTTTTTTAATATTTGGTTGTTTTTTAAAATGTGAAACGAAAATGGAATATAAAATACCAAAATCAAAAGAAATATTATGGGGCAAAAATGGACTTATTCGTAAATTAAATTTAGCTCCAAAAAACCGTAAAGAAGAACTTAAACTTCGACAAAAAATGCTTAAGACACATCAAAGTATGGGACTAATGACATTAGGTATGATGAGCTATCAATACTATTTAGGTAAAAAATTATTAGATAGCAATCAAGAATATAAAATGAGACATAAATATTTAGGTTACACTACATTTTGTAGCTATATTTTTACTGCATCACTATCCATATTCGCACCACCAGCATTTCGATATTCTGATGGTATATCTTCAATTAAATTACACAAATATTTATCTTACATCCATTTCATTGGAATGTTGACAATGCCTTATTTAGGATATTTATCATCTGGAGCATTAGATTATAAAAATAATTCTGGGACAATAGAATATAATTATTCTGAGAAGGCTTCAAATATTCATCATTATGTGGGAAATATTACTTTTTATTCTTTTTCTTTAGCATTTTTAACTACATTATTACCATGAGATTCTTTTTTAGTTTACTTATTTTTATTTCTTTTAGTTTTTCTTCAAAACAAATTGAAATTGAAAATTATACTGTCAAATATACAGGATATCATCCATTGCATAAATGGTCAGGTACATCAAGTGCGGTAGAATCAGATTTATTATGTGAAAAAAATCTTAAAGAATGTGATATAACATTTTCAATCCCTTGGTTTAGTTTCAACAGTAAAAATGATAACAGAGATAGTAATATGCTAAATTATGTCAATGCATTTGAATTTCCTAATATATACATGGAATTTAAAAAAGTTAACATAAATACGTTACCAGAAGAAAAATCATTATCTGCGGTTTTAAATATTAATGGTGTGAAAAATAAATTATTAATACCAATAAATTATACATTGAAAGATTTTCAATTTACCGCAAAATCTATTTTCCAAATTTCCTTAGATGATTTTAATATAAAAAGACCTTCACTACTTTTTGTACCAATATCAAATAATA
>MDSZ01082764.1_pt1 | contig 16773 bp, 20 predicted proteins | sample 811201 | NCBI WGS metagenome assembly MDSZ01 (sample SAMN05326647, study PRJNA326480) | marine metagenome | isolation source: seawater | place: Indian Ocean: North | collected 2010
TCTAGTGCGAGGAGCCCAATTTTTCGGTGTTTTTTTTATCTCGTATGCTTTATGAGAATGCGAAATTTTTGGTATATATATATATATATATATATATAAATTAAATATTTAATAATTTTACTAACTTTCTTGAAAATTCTCCATCAGAAAAATAATGTAATCCTGCTTTTACTCTTGTGGTGTCGCATTGAAGGGATAATTTATTGAAAAGTTTTTTTTTACTAGGATATTTTTTACTTAAATTATTAGCTAATACTTGTGCTTGAAACGCGTGTCCTGCGGGATAAGCAGGTGTTTGTGCGGTTGAAGTATCAATAGGTTTAATATTATCATAAACTTGTGCTGGTCTAGCACGATTAATAGTATATTTAAAAAAATAAATTAAATTGTTATATCTGGTTGAAATCTGATTTAATTCTTCTATACTTTCATTAACGTATGGTTTGAATGCGTGTGAAACACTTTCATTTGTCTTATGAAAAAACATTACATCGTATTTACTTCTATTAAGAGTATGTTTATAGACTAATTGAGCTTCTTGTATATTATTAGGATAAATAGGAATAGTAGGTAAAAATCTAATATAAGAATCTAAATAAATAGAATAAATTAAAAGTAAAAGCATTATTGTTAAAAAAATAAAATTTATATTATTTTTATTAATATTTTTCATATAATATTAATAAATATTAATAAATATTTATGTGTATATAGCATCAAGTTTATAAAGTACAAGTAAATCAGTGCGTCTAGGAATTTTTTCTGGTTCCATAACAACTAAGGTTTCCCATTTTCTTCCTAAAATATCTTCATTATTTTCAATTCGATGACGAATTAATTCAGGATTGTCGATACATTCACGAACATTTTTCATACTTGAATGAGAGAATTCACTTAATTTTTTTCTAACCATTTCAACGCCACCAAAGTAAGATAAATGCCAACCCATTTTTTCTTTATCGGTAATAGGACCAGTTTTATGTTGAATTTCTTCAATACTAAACTCTTTTAAATCGCAAGCGCGAATAATTTTCAACCTTTTTTGAGGGCACCAATTTTGATTTTTTGGTCTTCCAATTTTTAAACTATAATAATGAAAACGTAATAATGGACGAATAGGACGGGTTAATTTATGTTGTCCGTCACTTTTAAGTTTTTTAATTTCATCTTCATCGTATATTTCATCTACATCACTTACAACGGAAAGAATATCTTGTGGGTCTAATTTTTTTTCATTAAGTAGTTCTTTAATTTTTTGAATACCTATATGACGACTAAATTCTTCTAAACCAAATCCGTGTTTTTTTTGAATAAGAGATTCATCAATAACAACTACAATTAATTTATGAGACCATCTTTCGAATCTCTCTATATTATTTGTTGCATATAATGGCTTAGGTTTTCCACTAAATGTCTTGGTGCTTTCTACTAAAATAAACAAGTCAACAAATGGATCGTGTTCTTCAAATCTAAATTCTAATAAATCTAATTCGTCGTTAAATATAAAACAATCAACAAATTTAACCATATAAATAAGAGTAGTATTTTACTAAGACAACTTTACGAATTAATAATAATATTAATAAATATGATTATAAATATTATTTATATATAAAATGTATGTGTGGGATAATAGGATATTTGGGAGATGATAATACATATAATTTTATTATAGAAGGATTAAAAGAGTTACAAAATCGAGGATATGATTCTGCTGGTTTATGTCTATATAATAATGAATTTTATATTCATAAATTTATATCTGATAAAGAATCAGCTATAAGTAAAATGGAAAAGAATAATCGTTATGAAAAATGTGATATTGGAATAGGACATACAAGATGGGCTACTCATGGAGGTATAAATATATTAAATTGTCATCCTCATATTAGTAATGATAAAGAGATTTGTGTTATTCATAATGGTATAATAGAAAATTATAAAGAAATAAAAGATTTTCTTATAGTTAATGGATATTCATTTTATTCAGATACAGATACAGAAGTAATTTGTAATTTAATAAGTTACTATAATAAAAACAATAATAATAATATTTTATTAGCTATAAAAAAAACAGTGAATATAATGACAGGAACTTGGGGTTTAATAATACTATACAAAGGTGACAAAAGAATGTATTTTACAAGAAAGGGAAGTCCAATATTATTAGGTATAAATAATGATAATAACTATGCAATAATAACATCAGAAAAGAGTGGATTTTGTAGTAAAATAAAAAACTATATAGCGCTAGATAATAATGATATATGTTTTCTGGAGAAGAGTAATAAAAAAATAAACTTTTTTTCTGAAAAATCCCTTATAAATAAAGATAATAAGTATTTAGATTTTGTATCAAAATTAGGATATGGATTTGAAAATGATATTATAGATTATAAATTTGATATAAACAAAGAATTGTATCTTTATAGCGATAAAATATATAAAAAAATAAATAATATATTGTTTAATCAAGATAATACACCAGGAGAATATATATATTGGACTTTGAAAGAAATAGAGGAACAGAGATTATCTTCTTTACGAGCTATAAGTATGGGAGGTAGAATAAAGAACGATGTTGTAAAATTAGGTGGATTAGATAGTAAAGAGAAGGAATTGAAAAAATTGGATAACATAATTATTTTAGGTTGTGGAACTTCCTATAATGCGGGGCATTATGTGTATCATTATTTCAAAAAATATTCGGTATTTAATACAGTTCAAGTAATAGATGGTGCGGACTTTAATGAAAACGATATACCGAAATATGGAGTATCTGGATGTTTTTTTTTATCACAATCAGGAGAAACATTAGATTTAATAAGATGTATAGATATATGCAAAAGACTAAATATAATAACAATAGGAATAGTAAACGTAGTAGATTCAACAATAGCGAGAGAAACAGATTGTGGTTGTTATATAAATGCTGGTAGAGAGGTAGGTGTAGCATCTACAAAGTCATTTACATCGCAGGTAATAGTATTATTATTAATTAATAACTGGTTTAATTCAAATGTATCTGTAGTTGGCTCATTAAAAAGTATAAGCCAGGATACAGAAAAGATAATAAATAAATCACGTGAGCCAATGAAGAAATGGTGTAAAAAATTAATAATGAAAAAAAGTATTTTTATAATAGGTAAAGATGAAGGGTATTCAATTTCAAGAGAGGCGGCTTTAAAGATAAAGGAAATTTCTTATATACATGCGGAAGCTTACCCAGCAAGTAGTTTAAAACATGGACCGTTTGGTTTGCTGGAAGAAGGTTTTCCTGTAATATTAATAGATATAGGAAATGAAAATCGAAGTAAAATGTTAAATGTTTTCAATGAAATAGAATGTCGGAAGGCAGATATATATACTATATCAGACGATACAAATTTAAAAAGAGAAAATACATTTATAATAGATAGTGAATCAAATTTAAATTATTTATTATCTATCATACCCTTACAATTTTTGTCTTTTTATTTATCAGTTAGCAAAAATATAAATCCAGATTTTCCTAGAAACTTAGCGAAAGTGGTTACAGTAGAATAATATATTTATAATTATTTTATAATCTCTCTATTTAAAATATATCCAAATGCAAATCCAGCTATATTAACAAAGATTTCAGCAATAGATCCGTGCCATCCGTGTATTTTTGAATTTTTAATTCCAAAAAAACGATCAATAGGATTCAAATACTTTTGTTCTCCTCTATATACAATATGATTTGCGGGATTATTGTTAGGTTTTACATTAGGATTGTTCATTAAACAGCCACCGACATATTTTTCCACAAAATTATCATTAATATCTGCAAGATATTCTAAATATTCCCATAAAATACCTAAAATAAGGGATGTATAAAAGTATGAAGGGAATAATGCTCCAATAAATGTGAAAAAAAAGAAATGATTAAGTTGTATGCCATAAGTCTCATATCTCACACATTTTGTCTTTGATATATTATCACAAGGACAATAAAGTGCGAAAAAAGCCATGGAAAATAAAAATAAGGCACTTAATAAAACAAATCCAATATTCGTATCATATAATTTTATTTTCATATAGAATATAAAAATAAAATATTAATATCGTCTTCTATTAGTTTTTCTTTTTTTTAAACCACCTTTTTTACCTTTACGGTTTTTCTTTTTAGAAGATTTTTTGGCAGTTCTATTATATACATAAGAAGGTAAACCAGAAACGCGTAATACTACATTATTTTTAGAGAATCTACCTTTATCATCTCTTCGTCTTTCTTTTTGATTTCCGGGAGTAGTAAGATTAGGTGGAGGGGTAGGAGATAAATCAAATTCATAAGCATACCAATTACGTTCATCACTTTCAGAGATAGGAATAGCTTCATCAAAACTGGAATATGAATCAGAATGAGAAGGAGAAGGGGAACGCGATTTGTTAAGTCGTGTGCTACGAGCTTTTTTATTTCTATGTTTTTTAATAGTATGTTTTTTAGGCATTAATATATATTATAACTATAAAAATATATATTAAATTATAATTAAACTTTTCGGAAATCGGTATCCATACTGGAACCTTGAATAAGAAGCTTGTAAAGATTCTTCAATAGAGGAACATCAACTTTGTTTTCCATAAGCTTAGGGTGAGCGTAATTGGAACGATGATTAATCTCAATAATTTGTACGCCGCCTTCATTATCTACAACGAAGTCGAATCCAAGAATAGAATATTCGTTAGCTTCAATACGCTTGATTTCATCACGATAAACATTCTTGAAATCTTTGCATGCGACAAGCATGTTTTGTTGAATTAGTTCAAATTTATCAAGTTCTTCCGATAGAATAAACTTAGTGCCACTGGTCTGGAATATAACGTGCATCTTACGAAGCGATTCTTGTTCCATATCACCTACAGCCTCTTTGTAATCCTCACTGGCAACAGTGGCGAAGGACTTACTGAAAAGGAAAACATTTTTGTCGTGAAGCACAACGTATGCGCGAATCTTGTATCGCTTATCATCATACAAATCAGGGACATCCATGTTTCGCTGAACTACACGCTCAGTGTAATCAAGGTCTTTCATAGCACTGTAAGGATGAATATCTACACCACGAGAACCGGTAGAGCCATTTTTTTTAACAAAGAAAAGAGCGTTATCAGGTGTATCAGTAGGAATTTCATCGTAGTTAAAATAAGTCTTTGGTACATATTGTGAATCTTTCATTTTCTTAGCGAAAAGAACTTTAGCATCCATTCGTAGAGTCTTGGAACGAGGTGCTACATAATAAACACTCATTCCTTTTGTTTCTTTCTGCCAAGCATCAACCATTTTTGGATCAGCGTTGTAATCGTTATAAATAATTCCTACTTGGTCTTTGCTATCAGTGTTTTCCTTAAGGACATGATTTCCTGCTTCTTCAAAGAGTCGTGAATTTTTATTGCTAAAAATCTTCAATAGAAAGCCATCGCTTAATGTAAAGTTTGACATATAATATAGTATATGCAATTTTTTTATATTATTTTAACGAATTTACTAAATATATTAATTTACGCAGAACGAAAATGTAATAATACGATATAATAATAAGCATAATTTAGTTTTTCTCTAAAATGAATATGGTCTGTTCCATTAAACATCATCATTCCATTTGAGTTACAATCAACAGAATGACAATTTTCTTTAGGAGGATAAAACCAATATCTTCCTTTATTCTTGACAGGCTGTGTAGTCTTATCAACATATATAGGCCAGTTTGCTCCAACAGGTTTATCAATTATATAAGATACGGTGTATTCACAATCAGGTCGGTCAGTATGAGGCGGTAATTCGGTTGTTTTATCAGAATCCATAGTATAACAAGATACATAAATATATGTTGGTTTCATTTTCTTCTTTACTATGTGCTCTATTAATGGAAGAACTTCATATTGCATAAGACGTGAAAAAGATTCATTATTAGATTTATATCTATGAGACTGTCTGTCGCCTAAGGCGAAATTACCTGCATTGATATTAAAATGAAAATAGTCTCTAATAATATTATGTGCTTCAGGATTAAATACATTTTCAATTACTAAAGGAGTGCAGTCATCGATATAATGCTCTTTATCAAATACAGCAGGATTTAGCGCACCGAACTTATCTTTACGTGTTCCGTGTAGTTTAATAGCATTTTCAGTAACAATATTAAATGGAATTTTGTTTATAAATTTCATACTTTTATGTCCGCGAGTAGTAATGGAACCATCCTTAAATTTTTCATATACTTCTTCAAGTTCTTTCATATAATCAACCTGAACATCTGGTTGTTGTTCTTCGTCTTCTTTATCGTGTTGTGCTTCTGGTGCCTTTTTTTCAGTTACAAGTTTTCTTGGTTCTACAACCTTAGGTTCTTCCTTATTTACAGGGAGAGATTGTTCGGCTTTTTTAACATCATCAGACTTTTCTTCAATTAATAATTTTACATTTTGGCCTCCATTAAAATGATTAGGTATAGTTTCATTATCAGCATTTTTTTCTCTAACATAAACATTAAATAAAAATGCTCCATCAGGATTTTCATTAGAAATTTCGTGATACATATCCATAGAACGTTCATTACTATTGGGTAATGTATTACAATAAGTTAATAAACTTCCAACTTGTGGTTGATATACAAGATCCAGTTTATTAAACTTGATTGTCATTTTATCACTAAGAAAGCAAGTAATAGTATATAAACGTTGTCCTGTCTTAGCCATATTTCGTTTTCCACTATCACTATTAAAATCATATGCATCTAAAAAACGATTATGAATATTATCAGCAGCGTATTGAATAACATTAGTATTTTCATAAAATGAAGAATTATGTCCTGTGCTGTTAACTAATTTAAGAATAATTTCAGGAATTTCGCTATTTTTAATCCATGCGGAATTTCTTTTTTCTGTGTTAGTTAGTTTTGCTAGTTCTCTAATTTTTTTTATATCAGATTCATTTAAAATATTATTATGTACTTTTATTTTATGTTCTTCATTTAAGACTTCCTTTTTAAGACCAGAGCATGTGGTGACCAATTGTTGATGCATTTCTTTAACTTCAACGCCATCATTAGAATTATCAACTTCAGTTTCTTCAACCTTTGGTCCAATTAATTCAGGAGGAGGTGTATATAGAACAGTTTTAGGTGTTTCTCTAAACCATAAATTAAAAGCCCATTTATGACCTTTAATAACAGGTCTTCCTGCGTGTTCCGAAAGAGGGTGGCGCTCACTTCTACCAGTTTCTTTTCCAGAACCCTCTATTACATTATGAAAAATAAGAAGCTTACCTTTTTGAGGAGAAACTTCAATATTTAATCTAGGGAATCCTGTGCATCCACCTTCTTCTACATCATTTAAATAACAAAGTGCTGTTACAATTCGTTGTCCTCCATATTTCATACATCGGTTGCTTTTTTCAGAATTATTATGTAGCCAACCGTCATAATGTGATCTATATTCTTGTGTTTCATCATAATAGATAACTTGAAATATTTCTGCATGTGATAAAGGAATATCAACAATTTTAGAAATACGTTCAGCAACTTTTATAGTAACAGAGTCATGATCGTGATTCAACCAGCAGTTTTTACCGCTTCTTCCAGCAGATACCATACCTTTTTGATTATTACTAACAAGAGCATTTTTTAGTCGGTTTTTACATATATTTATAAAATGATTACAATCATCGCTAGAAATAAAATTTTCTTTAACTAGAACGTGTGGATCCTCATGAAGAACAGTCATAACATCATCATTAGACATTTTAATATAATTAAAATACTATCTTTAAATTGATATTATAAATCTAATTGAAATTGTAGATTATTATTATTAATACGAACACTATTTCTTAAAAGACGTCTTTGTCGCTTTCTTTCTGCTCTTCTGGTTCTAGCCGAAGCACGATATCTAGTATTTAAATTTCTATTTTGTTCCGAAATAAACCTTCTTCTAAGTCTTCTAATTTGTCTGCGTAATATTCTTGAATCACTGTATTCAGGGTCGTAAGGATCAATTAATAATTCATCTTGTAGCATGGATGTCCAGTCTGTGGTAGGTGTAGGAGCTGAATTAACAAAATTATTATTTGAAAGCATATCTGAAGTCAAATCGCTTCTACAATAAGGACAAAAAGGTGTTCGTAAACAATTAATACAATCATCACATATCTTTTTTTCAGCATCACAGCAAATAAGAGCATTAGATGGTTTATTTTCTTCATAACAAATCGTACAAGTATCGCTAGTTTCCATATTCTTAAAGTATATATAGAAATAATTTAAAAAAAAAAAAATAATTGTAAAAAATTTATTTTATAGACATATATATTTGAATAAAATCTCTCGAATAAATATATATGAAAAACGCAGAATTATATATTTATCTACTATGTTCAGTAATATTCTTTTGTATTATACAAACAAAAAGAATTAAGGAGGGATTAGAAGATAACAATTTTGTGATATTGATAGGAGATAGTATTTTTCAAAATAAAGGATATGTTAAGGATGAACACAGTGTTGAACACCGATTAAAAAATAAGATTAATTCTATGGTGTTAGCAAAGGATGGATCACGTATAATAGATTTATTTTCACAATATATGCAAATTCCGAAAGAGTTGAATGTACCAAATACTTATTTATTTATTTCTATAGGTGCTAATGATTTATTATATCAATATCAAGAAAAAGGAGAACATATTGAAGATCTATCTGCGTTTAATAAAATTTGGGAAAATTACGTTAAAGTTATTAATAAAATTATAGATAGAACAAGTTGCACTGTTGTATTAACAGATATTTATTATATTTATAATAAAAACTATCATAAGTATTATAATATTATAGATTCATGGAATAAAAATTTAGAAAGATTTTGTAATATAAACGATATTTTATTATATAAAATAAGTAATTTAGTTAAAGAGAAAAAAGATTTTGTTAATAATATAGAACCATCAAAATTTGGTAGTGAAATAATTGTTAATAATATTCTTGATTTTTGATTTATATTATATAAGTATATATATAATGTCAAATAAAAGTAAATATGAAGAAAAAGAAATAGAAATATTACGCTTAGCAGTTGATAAAGCCGAAAAACGAAGTGATAGAAAAGCGGCAAACGCTCCTCAAGTTAAAAATATTATAGCCGAAGTTGAGTTGTTTTTAAGACAACGTAAATTAATTTGTTATGGAGGCACAGCTATTAATAATATTCTTCCTCAACAAGACCAATTTTATGATAAATCATTAGAAATACCTGATTACGATTTTTATTCTCCAAATGCTTTAAAAGACGCAAAAGATTTAGCTGATATTTATCACAGTAAAGGTTTTCCAGATGTTGAAGCAAAAAGTGGTGTTCATCACGGGACATTTAAGGTTTATGTTAATTTTATACCTGTTGCTGATATTACTCAATTAGATAAAGAATTGTTTAAAACTATGAAAAAAGAAGCTATTAGCGTGAACGGTATTTTATATGCACCACCAAATTTTTTGAGAATGGCTATGTACTTAGAATTATCAAGACCAAAAGGTGATGTAAGTAGATGGGAAAAGGTGTTAAAACGATTGATTTTGCTTAATAAAAATCATCCTATAAAAAATCCAAAATGCAACGAAGTTAATTTTCAGCGTTCTATGGAATCTACCAGTAATAAGTTAAATAGAGAAGTTGATATATACAATGTAGTAAAAGAAACATTTATTAATCAAGAAGTTGTTTTTTTTGGAGGATTTGCTAACACATTATATTCTAACTATATGCCTAACAAACTAAAAAGACGGCTGCAATCCTCTCCTGATTTTGATGTCTTAGCTATAGATCCGAATGTTACCTCCACTATCGTAAAGGAACGATTAAAAGATGAAGGTATTAATAATATTAAAATTGTTAAACACAAAGGAGTTGGAGAGATTATTGCACCGCATTATGAAATTAAAGTTGGTATTGATTCTATTGCATTTATTTATGAGCCTCTTGCTTGTCATAGTTATAACATAATTAAATTAAAAGGAAGTATCTTGAAAATTGCAACAATAGATACTATGTTAAGTTTTTATTTAGCATTTTTATATACAAATAGACCATATTACGATCCTGATAGATTATTGTGTATGTCTCAATATTTATTTAAAGTTCAACAAAAAAATAGACTACAACAAAAAGGATTATTAAGAAGATTTAGTATTAGTTGTTATGGAACACAAAGTACTTTAGAATCAATGAGACAAGAAAAAACAGAAAAATTTGAAGAATTAAAAAATAAAAAAAACTCGAAAGAATATGAAGAATGGTTTTTAAAATATTCACCAGGAATAGATAGTAAAAAAACATCTAATAGTAATACTAAAAAAAAAACAACTAGTAAAAAAAGCGTATCTAAAAAAAAACAAACTAAAGTGACAACCAAAAAAAATTCAAATAAAAAAAAGCGTAAAAAATCTAAAAAGGTTTATTTTTCTTGGAAATAAAAACTATTATTAATATAAATGGCAAATAATATTGAAACTATTACAGAAACCGCAAGAGAAACTATAGATATGGATACGAGCGACGTATTTAAATACGATATAAGACCTTATCTATTTCTAGCATTATTTTATTTTTTATATTTGTTATACATGATTGATACTAAAGTAGTTGAAGGATTTGAATCATACACTTCGTGTATTAATCAAGGATACGGTCAAGAATTTTGTTTGAATACGCAACCTGAAAGTTGTATAAATTGTCATAAAGAATTAAAAGATAAATTTATACCCAGAACATTTTTTACATTTAGTTCATAATAAAATAATGCTTATATATTATTATATTGTAATAATAATATATGGGAAATATAGCTAGTAAAAATCAAGAAAATATTAATAAAGTATCACGTCCTTCGTGGGAAAATTACTTTAAAGAAATTGTAAAAGTTACAGCAACTCGTTCGCCTTGTAAAAGATTACAAGTAGGTTGTTTAATTGTAAAAGATAAAAGAATAATTTCACAAGGATATAATGGATTTTTACCAGGATGTCCTCATAAATCTATAGTTATAGATAATCATGAACAGGCAACTGTGCATGCTGAACAAAACGCAATCGCTGATTGTGCAAAAAGAGGCGTAAGTTGTTGTGGAGCTACCGCATATATTTCACATTATCCTTGTGTTAATTGTATCAAAATTCTGTCTGCGTCAGGTATTAAAGATATTCTATATATAGATGATTACAAAAATGATACTACTGTTGAAAAAATTTCTGATATGGCTAGTATAAATATAACTAAAATATAATATAATAAAATTGAATTATATTTTAATAAATTATATAGTGCAACAAAAATGCGTGTTATGAACATAATGACAATATTATTTATGTTTAAATATATAAATTCTTTGAATACACCAAAATATATTCGTAGTCTAGCAAGGGATAATTATAAGTTAGTTCATTATTTTGCTAAACCTTATTTAAATAAGTATTCTACTTTAGATAAAAATGAACGAAACGAATTAATTCAAGAAGGCTATGTTGGATTAATGAAAGCATGTGAAAAATTTAACGAATCTCTTGGATTTAAATTATCTACCTACAGTAGTTGGTGGATTAGAAAATATATGGATGATTATATTAAAAGGCATTTTAAAGATAAACAATATACAATATCATTAGATTCTATACCTAATATTCAACTAAAAAGTAAAGAATATATAAATGTATTGCAAGAATATGATATTGAGCCTTGGGAAAAACATTTATTAGAGGAAAAATTTTTAAAACAAAAAACATTTATTTTAATAGCAGAAGAAATGAAAATATCAAGAGAAACCCTTAGAAAAATATATAAAAAAATATACACAAAAATATACAAACAGACATTATATTGAAAAATGATCTATTACCCTTTGTGATACATAAAAACTTAATCCAAATAATAAACTAACAAAAACGTATCCTCCAAAATTATAGTTACCATCTTTTTTAAATAAGAAATCAAATAACTTATATAAAGTTGATTTAAATACTGGAAGTTGAAATACAAAATAAAGTAAGGCAAGTAATACAGGAACGCTGAATTCTTCAAATATAATATCAAAACTACCTTTTTTATTATCATTTCTTTGATTCATTAATTTATATTCATTTTCTGTTTCATAATTTTTAATATAATCTTCTTGAGAACCTTTTGGAATGTGATTAGGGGTAGTCTCTATATCGTGAGAATGATTAACAGTAGTTCTAGGCATATCACGTGCTGGTAAATTAGTTAATCCTAAATTAGAAGCTTGTAAAACACTATCTGCAATATTTTTTTCTTTTGTTTCAAGTATAACATTATTTGTATTGGATTGTGAAATTCCTGGATCAATTGGAAGTTCGTCTATATTTGTTGCTGACTCTGTCATTATTAAATAATTAGAAACACTATTTTTAATTATTTACGCAAAAAGTAGCATTGTTTTATCAGATTTACATGTTCCAGCTTTTGATTTCACCTTGAAACACTTATTATTATATTTGTATATGTTATTTTTTTCTGAAATTTCAGGAGGTGCTCTATATATAAAACAATTATCGTCTTTACATTCTTTTCTAAACATTGTCGCAAATCCTAACCCTAGCAATATTGATATAATTATGCTACTAAACTTTGAATATAAAAGGCGTTTAAGATTCATTATATATATACTAATATTTATTTATTGTATTGGTATATCTATTATTTTATTATCTTCAGGACATTTAACTTCTTCGGTGTCAAATGTAAAACAAGTTCCTGTATGGTCTTTTACCTGAATATTTGATTTATTATCATATGTAGGATATATAAAAATTTTAACAGGTTCTCCTTTATATTGCAAGGTGACAAAAAGACCTACTATAAATGAAAGAAAAAAGGCATACCAGTTAATATAATTAAAAATACTTAATATAGCCTTCATATAATTATACAACATTAGAAATTATTTTAGGTTCATTTTCATTACTAATCATCTCTATCGAATTAATACTATACGGAAATGAAACTAAATTATATTCATCCGTATATTCATTTTTTTCTATTTCATAATAATCGTATTTAAGTTTCCGTAATTCTTGTGATAAAGGTATTAATTCATCTATTTGTTTTGCTAAAATATCTTTAAGATATTGTTTCTCTTTTGTTCTTTTATATTCTTCTAAACTTTGCTGCATCTTTTCTAATAAAGAAGATATCGTCTCTTGAATTAATAATATTCTAGGTTTATTTTCTAATTTATCTACTACTGTTTTATACATTGATAATAGATATTGATACTGGTCACATTCATCTTCATATTCACTCCTAATGGTTTCAAATTTTTCTAAAGTTTCTTCTTCAGATATATATTTGAATAATAAATCTAGTTTTAATTTAATTATTGAATTTATACTTAAATTTTTATTATATAACACATCATTATATCCTGTATTTGATGTTATAATAGAACCTTTATTAATTTCAATGTTTAAAGAACAAGGTGTATTATTCTTTTTAAATGAATCACTATTAGCACCACATTTAGCAATTAATTTACCGTTAGAATTTGAAAATATGGTCCCTACTGGCTTATTACAATTAATACATTTTGGTATATGTTTACGAATTAGTCTTTTTTTAACTTCATCTGTTATCTGATCGCCTTTTTTGTTTGTTTTTTTATTACGAATCCCTAATTTAGCAGTTCGTATTTTTCCTTCATAAGCTGTTTTTAACTTATAATATTCATTCATAACTTCATATACATCAGAATAAGAATCCATATATATATATAATTATCTATATATTTTTCTATTTAATATATCGTAATCAGTTTCCCATTTTGGTAAATTTGTAATTAAATCTTGTGAGTTTTGACGTTTAACATCCTGCATAATTTTTATTTTAGATAATATATATTCTTTCTGTTTCCTATTTTTTTCTTGTTTTTCTTCTTTTGTTAATTTTCCACGATACTTAATAATAAGAATAATTCCAAAAAAAATTATTAAAAATAAAAATGCCATTATGTTGTAAATGTAACTATAATAATTAGTTTTAATGTTATGGCAATTTTTTAAAGTTTGTTTTAAAAAATATTTTGTATCTTGATCTACTAAATTTGGTTGGCTCATACAAAAAAAGTATAAATTAATTAATTTATTTATACATATTATATAATGGATTCTATAAATGACATGGATAGTAATATATTTATGAAATTTGATGCACAAAGTCCAAATTTATTATATATATCCTTTTTTGGATTAACAGTTTTTTATCTAGGTATTAAATACATACTGTCAGTGTCAGCGATAAAATATGATGAAGCTAATAATAAATGGGTTATAAAAAAAAGAAGTTCTAATGTAGTTTCATTATTATATTTAATATTTGTATTAATTTCACAGATTGCTATATTGATTTTTGTAAACTTACAACAACTATGTGGGAATTTAAATAGCGCACCTATGATTGCTGCTAAAGCAGGAACAGCTTGGATAGTAATTTTCGGTATTACATTTATTTCAATAAATTTCCTTTTTCCATCATGGAAAGGACCATTTTCTAATACTATTGGATACGAAATATCATCTAGAATATTTGGTGTAGAAAAACACGATAGAATTATGAATAAATTATTAAATGACCCATCTGAATTAGGTAAGGACGTAGATGAATCATTGTCTAATTTATTAAAAAATGTTCTAGATGTAAAAAATAAAACAAGTATAAGACATTTCATTAATGGAATTACTTTAGATGATTTTGCGATTTTTATAAATAAAGCAATAGAAGAAAAGGTAGTAAAACCTATTAAAAATACAAAAACAGGTGGTAAAAAAAGACGGAAGAAAAGGAAAGGCGGTAGTGCTGATGAAGAGGCTGTAGCGGGTGCTACAGCGGCTGAAGTAGAACAGAAAGCTGAAGAAGAAAAGAAAGAAGAAGATGCAAATAAAGAAGCAGAAGAACAAGCAACAGTTGAAGAACAATTAACTAATGAAGCATCAAACATACCTGAAGCTCCTGACACGGAAACACCTGAAGCTCCTGACACGGAAACACCTGAATCTCCTGCCGCGGAAACACCTGATGCTCCTGACACGGAAACACCTGATGCTAGTCAGACTGAAGCTGCTGCAGAAACACCTGCAGAACCAGATGATACTACCACACAGGATACAAATGCTGATAATGCTAATATTAATGAAGATGCTGACAATGAAGGTGATGAAGATAATGAAGTAGATATTGCCGAAGCTTCTGAATCATTATCTAAAAATCCAGTATATACAGTTATTCGTTTATTATTTAAAGCTATTTGTTTAAAAGATTTAATATCTGAGTTAATATGGTTATCTTTAACAGGTTCTCTTTCTATATTGGTAGCATATACGTTATTTTTAGAACAAAAATGTAAAACAGAACCAGATTCTGTATTTTCTGGAGCTGCTAAATTAGTTAAAGCCGGTGATAATAAAAGTAGTAAAGAAATGAAGAAATATCAAAGAGACGCCAAAAAAAGGCAACAAAAGCTAGGAAATCAGCTTAAAGATGATGAAACATATGACGAATTAGTAGATAAAGGAAAAAAAGGAGTTAAATCAGCTAAAAAGAGAGGTAGAAAAGAATTATTTACTATGTTAAATGATGACACTTATAAAGGGCGTACATTTAATAAAAAATATAAATCAGATGAATTTTGGTTAGGTCAACAATATAAATCTTCCTTAGAATTAGGTGATTATCAAACAAATGTTAGAGCAAACAACAGAGAGATTGAAGAAAGAATAAAAAAACAAGGTGTTCCTTTTATTACACAGATGTTTAAAATTTAATTCTATTGTATGTCACATAATATAAAACGCTAAAATAGGATAATATAGCCAAAACAATTGAAATTAACCATAAAGGTAATACTGTTTTTTTTCTAAACCCAATACCAAAATCTCTTATAGTAGAATTTTCATTATACAAAAAGTTAGGCTTTATAATATTCAATAAAATATAAGAAGTTACAAAAATTAATAATGAGAATAAAACCAGATTTCTTTTAATATAACTTATAGATAACATAATTATATATATAATAAATATAAATTAATATATAATTAACTTAATTAACGCCCACCGTCCCAATATATATCATCTCTATCTCCTATATCATCATCGCCTGGAAGATCAGATAAACCAAATACATCAGCTTCGATTTCTTCAGCGATTGCCAATGTTTCTTCGTGTTCTATTGCAAATATATTCATATTTTCATCTGTAACATTATTACCTTTTCTTACCTGATTTTCAAGTATTATTCTTTTTTCTCTATCCTCTACTTCTTTATCAAAAGTATCTTTAACATATTGCGTGAGCCCTTTTTGTAATCCTTTACCCCAATCACCCAACATATGTGTTTTAAATAACGTATCTATACGTCTCGCTTCTTCGTTCATATTAGCTAATTTAACAGTAAATTCGAATTCTTTTTCTTTTTCTTTTTCTATACTAACCTTTTTAATAATATCTTGATAACTAAAATTAAGAACATTTTTCTTTGTGGAATTAAATATCAAAAATGAATCAACAATGAAATTGGCTATAACCTTTTTATTTTCATTAACAGTAGAAGGTATAAAATCAACCTCTTCTAATTTTAAATCATCAGATTGAAATACTTCTATATCATCATTATTTGTGTCTGTGTATTTTTCACCTTGTTTAAATACAAATTGTTCTTCTCTAGCAGTATTAATTAATTTAATAATAATAGAATTTAAA
>MDSZ01120679.1_pt1 | contig 16770 bp, 11 predicted proteins | sample 811201 | NCBI WGS metagenome assembly MDSZ01 (sample SAMN05326647, study PRJNA326480) | marine metagenome | isolation source: seawater | place: Indian Ocean: North | collected 2010
CTTTTTTAAAAAATTTATCTGGTTTTGATGAGGGCTTATCACATTATGAAGATTTTGATTTAATTTTACGCCTATTAAAGTTATATAAAATTAGAACAATAAGAGATATAGTTCTCTTTAAAAGATTCCATAAGTTCTCACAGAGCAATAAAAACTATAGAAAATCTTTCTGGGGAACTGAAAAATTTCTTTATCTATCTCGTGAAAAATCATTATTTTCTGAATATGAAGTCATATCAAGACTTCGAGAAAATCATTTAAGTTATGGCAAACAGTTGTTTCTGAAATTAAAACTTTTTGAAGCTGTTGAAAATTTTAATATAGCTTTTTCTAGATATTCTCCAAAAACCTTTAAAGAGATTGCTGCATATATACTTTGCATTGGTTTTAATTTTCTTTTTAATCTTAATCATAAAATCCAGCAAAAAGTCTTGAAATCAAATTTTTCGATTTCAATTGTTATCCCAACTTATAATGATGAAGAATTCTTAATGGAAACTTTAGGGTCAGTATTTGCACAAAGGATATTGCCAGACGAAATTATCTTAATTGATGATGGTTCAGATCATGATTATTCATCAAAATTTATAGATTTTTTCTACCACCATGATATTAAAATCATACAAAAGAAAATACCTAATTCTGGTCCATCATATGCGAGGAATTATGGCGCATCACTTTCAAATTGTGATTTTGTTATATTCTTGGACTCTGACGATTTGCTTGATAAAGGTGCTATAGCTTTTTTGCATAAAGAAATTTTTGATTTTGACTTTGCTCTAAATTGGGGAGTTCATGGTGGAATTAGTTTCCTAGGTTCTTCAAAGGTGTTTTTGCCAAATGAAATGTTAGATCTTAATAGAAACACTTTAAATAAAATTGGTAAAAATAAAACTCTTGAAGGGCTATCATCTTTTCTCTTTGTTCGTGATTCCTTTGAAAAAGTAAAAGGTTTTCGGGAAACATTAAGCCATAATGAAGATTTTGATATTATTCTTAGACTTTCTCAAAGACAATCTGTAAAACCCATGCTTGAAAAAATAGTTGACATAAGAAAAAGGGTGGGATCACTTAGCAATAGAAGTGCAAAAAATTCATATGAAGGAGTAAATATTTTTTTAGATATTGCAGACAAAGAAAATTTGCTTGAAAGCAATGAAATTCTTATTAGAAAAAAAGAAAATACTCTTACCTATGGAAAAAGCTTGTTTTATGAAGCTAATATTTCTGAATCTCTTATGATGTTTGCTAAAGGTTTTTCATTTAATAGCCCAAAAGGTTTAAAAGAGTATTTTGCTTATCTATTTTCTAGAATTTATTTATTAATTTTTTCGAATAAAAAAATTTAAAAATAATTTTTATAAGTATCTATTATTAATTAGATTATAATTTTATCCTAGCCTCCAAATTATGAGTATGATAGATATTAAAACTGCAAAAATTTCTATTATTGGGCTCGGCTATGTTGGTTTGCCTTTAGCAGTTGAGTTTGGGAAGAAGTATCAAACCATTGGTTTTGATATAAATAATAGAAGAATTGATGCTTTAAAAAGAAATAAAGATCATACAAATGAAATATCTTATGAGGACCTTCTTGAAGCTAAATGCCTAGAATTTAGCTCTAATCCAGAGGTTATTAGTGATTCAAATATATATATAGTTACAGTTCCAACTCCAATTGATGGCTATAATAATCCAGATCTTACTGCAATTAAGAAAGCTTCAACATTAATTTCAAATGTTCTTAATCGCGGTGATCTAGTTATATATGAATCAACTGTATATCCGGGATTAACAGATGAAATATGTATACCAATCTTAGAGAAAAGCAATCTAAAGCTAAATAAGGAATTTTTTTGTGGTTACAGCCCAGAAAGAATTAACCCTGGAGATAAGCTCCATAGACTCAAAGATATAGTAAAAGTAGTTTCTGGTTCTAATCTTGAAGCGCTAAATATTATAGATGAGCTCTATTCTTCAATAATCACAGCAGGAACATATCGGGCTAAAAGTATAAAAGTTGCTGAGGCAGCTAAAGTTATTGAAAATACTCAAAGAGATTTAAATATTGCTTTAGTAAATGAATTATCAATGATTTTTAATAAGCTTGATATTGATACTGCTGAAGTTTTAGATGCGGCAAGTACCAAATGGAATTTTAATAAATATAGCCCAGGATTGGTTGGAGGTCACTGCATTGGAGTCGATCCCTATTACCTAACATATAAATCTGAGCAGATGGGACATTCACCAAAGATAATATTATCAGGAAGGACGGTAAACAGTGAGATGCCAGCATATGTTTGCTCTAAATTAATTGAATCACTTAAATTAATTAATAAATCGCCTGATGAATCAAAAGTTCTGATACTAGGGTTTACATTTAAAGAAAATTGCCCAGATATTAGGAATACTAAGGTAATAGATCTTTATTCTGAGCTTTTAAAAAGTTCAGTCCTTACAGATATTTATGACCCTCATGTTGATTTAAAAGAGGCGAAAGATAATTTTGGAGTTAATATGCTGGCCAGATTAGACAAAAATGAATATGATGCTGTTATTTTAGCAGTTCCTCATAAAGAGTTTCTAGAGTTAGGATCGCAATATATCAAATCTCTATGTTCAAATAAATGCATTTTCTTTGATTTAAAGGGCGCATTTCCAATCGAACAGAGTCACTTTAGGCTATGACCACTAACACATATAATTCTATTTTAAGTGAAATGCAATCCTCACCCAGCAACTGGTTGGTTACAGGTGCGGCTGGATTTATTGGAAGTAATTTAGTTGAATTTCTTCTTCAAAACAATCAATTCGTTATTGGAATAGATAATTTTTCTACTGGATATCAGAGAAACCTTGATGATATCAAAAATAATCTAGATGAAAAATTATGGAAAAATTTTCATTTTCATAATTTAGATATTAGAGAAATTGAAGATTGCAAAAAAGCATTCAATTCAATATTTAATTTAAAAGCTCAATCCATTGACTTTGTCTTACATCAAGCTGCAATAGGATCTGTTCCTAGGAGCATAGAGGACCCAGTTTTTTCTCACTCAAATAACATAAGCGGTTTTTTAAATGTCTTGTTATGCGCTAAAGAACATGAGGTAAAGAAGTTTGTATATGCCTCCAGCAGCTCCGTTTATGGCGATGAGGCCTCTTTGCCAAAAATTGAGCCAAAAATTGGAAATTTGCTTTCTCCATATGCACTTACAAAGCTTACAAATGAATTGTATGCTCAAGTTTTTAGTTTGAATTATGATATTAAAACTGTAGGTTTAAGATACTTTAATGTATTTGGCCCAAGACAAGATCCTAATGGTGCCTATGCAGCTGTAATCCCTAAATGGATAAGTAGATTTATTCAAAACAAAACTGTAGAAATTTATGGTGATGGTGAGACGACGAGAGATTTCTGCTACATTGAAAATGTCATTCAAGCAAATATTTTAGCTGCTATGTCTTCATCAAAAATTGAAGGAGATCAAGTTTTTAACATTGCTGTAGGAGATCAGATTAACCTCATGGATCTTGCCTTGCTTATTAAAGAAAATTTGAAAAAGTATAAAATTTCATCTAACTTCCAAATTGAAAAAGCAGACTTTAGAAAGGGGGATATCAGACACTCATTGGCAGATATTAGTAAAGCTAAAAAATTTTTATCTTATGATCCCGCATATACTGTTCAAATGGGGCTAAAAAAATCCATGCACTGGTATTTAAATACTGGAACTAAAATAGATTAATATCATTCAATGAAATTACTGATGATTATTAACGGTATGGACATTGGAGGAGCTGAGATAAGTTTAGAATCATTATCATATGCCCTTGATCCATCCATTGATGTAAAGATTATATCTCTTTCTGGTTCAGGGAAAATTGCTTATAAGATGAAGAAAAAGGGGTACGAAATACATGAACTAAATTTTAAAAAAAAACTACTACCTTTCAGTGAAATTTTTAAACTATTTTCTTTAATTAAAAAAATTAATCCTGATGTAGTGCATACATGGATGTATCATTCCAACTTTATAGGAGGTTTAGTAGCAAAGACTTTAGGTATCAAAAGAATTATATGGTCTGTACATGCATTTAATATTCAGCAAGGAATGCTTAAATTTAAAACTAGACTATTGGTAAGAATGCTTGCTATTTTTTCATATTTTATTCCCAATCAGATCATTTGCTGTTCGCAAAGCACATTAAATGTTCATAAGAAGTTATTATATTCTCAAGAAAAATTAATATTCATTCCAAATGGAATTGAGCCAAAAAATTTCTTTTATTCAAGGGATTATAGAATTAGTATTCGCTCAGAGTTAGGGCTGAAAGATGAGGACATTTTAGTTGGTTGCATTGGGAGATATGATGTTCAAAAAAATCAAATTGGTTTTTTAGATATAGTGTCTAAGATTGTATCAAAACATTCAAATTATCATTTTATTTTCGTTGGAAGAGATAATGACGTACATAATTCTGATCTGGCGTTAGCATTAAAAACACTTAATTTAAATCAAAGACTACATCTTCTTGGTGAAAGAGATGATGTAAATGAAATCTTATCGGCAATTGATATTTTTGCTCTTCCATCAAAGGGAGAGGCTTTTCCTATTTCACTATGCGAAGCCATGCTTTGTGAAGTTCCTTGTGCCGCATCTAATGTTGGAGACGTGAGTTACATAATGGGAAATTTAATTGAGGCTATAGATATTGAAAATTTTGAACTTTTTTATGAACGAATTATAGATTTAGGAAAAAAGTCACATTATGAGAGAAGACAACTAGGCAGGCAATTAAAACAGAGGGTCTTAGATAAATTTTCTATTGAAAAAATTGCAAAATACCATGAAGAACTTTATGAAGTTTAATTATTTTTTCAAATTATTCATTTTAAGTGAAATATAAATGTGTGGGATTGCAGGTTTTTATAATTTTCATCAGACTTCAGTTGAAAAAATTTCAGATATTAGCAAAAGAATGGGAGATTCAATTTTCCATAGAGGGCCTGATAATTTTGGTACCTGGATTGACAAAGACTATGAGATTGCATTAATTCATAGGAGATTATCTATTCTTGATTTATCTGATGCTGGCAATCAACCAATGTTTTCTCCATCTAAGCAATATGTAATTTCATACAACGGCGAAGTATACAATCATCTTATTTTAAGAAAACAGCTTGAAAAACAATATAAGATTCAGTGGGAAAGCCAATCTGACACTGAAACAATACTTGTTGCAATTGAGAAATGGGGTATTGATAGAGCAATTAAGAATTTTTCTGGAATGTTCTCTATAGCAATCTTTGATAGAAAGTATAAAAAACTTTTTTTGATTCGAGATAGGGCGGGGGAAAAGCCACTTTATTATGGCTGGTTAAACAAAACATTTATTTTCGCATCTGAATTAAAAGCTATTAAGCAGCATCCTTCTTTTACTGGAAAAATCAATAGAAATGCAATAAATCATCAGATGAAATATGGATATGTGCCCGCCCCATATTGTATTTTCGAAAATATAAACAAACTTGAACCTGGTAAAATTTTGACACTAGATTGTTCTAACTCAGATGAATTTGGTAACGAAAATATTAAAGATTACTGGAATCTTGTTGATGAAATTAATTTGGTAAAAGTGTCTCCTTTCAAAGGCAATTTTCAAGATGCATTAATCTCCTTGGAGTCCGTCCTTCAAAATGCAGTTTCTTCACAACTCATTTCAGATGTTCCAATTGGAGCTTTTTTGTCTGGAGGCATTGATTCATCACTAATTGTCTCGATAATGCAATCAATTTCTGATAATCCAATTAACACCTTTACAATTGGATTCTCTAACGATAAATTTAATGAAGCAAGTTATGCAAAAGATATTGCTAAAGAGTTAGGAACAAACCATACCGAGCATATCGTCTCGCCGGATGAGGCCCTTTCTGTAATTTCGAAGCTTCCTTATTTATATGATGAACCTTTTTCAGATTCCTCTCAGATACCAACATATTTAGTATCAAAGCTTGCAAAAAGCTCAGTGACTGTTTCTCTTTCAGGGGATGCAGGGGATGAATTATTTGGTGGCTATAATAGGCATATTTATTCTCAAAAATGGGGAAGTTTATTGGGTAAAACTCCAGATAGTGTAAAGTCATTTTTAAGAGTAATTTTAAACTTAATAAAACCATCACAATTAAATTTTTTAGAATCAATAGCGCCTAAGTTTTTGAACTCAAGTCTTGGAATAAGTAACCTTTCCAATCAAATAGAGAAAGTCTCTAAAGCCCTTAAATCCAAGGGCGATTTAGAATTGTATAAGTCATTTATTCATCATTGGCCAGAGGATAATAAAATTGTTAGAGGGGTTGACTGCATTCAAGATGAGCTATTTTATGATCAGAATTTTTCTTTACCAGAGATTATGATGATCAATGATTTTTTAAGCTATTTGCCTGGAGATATTCTTACAAAAGTTGATAGGGCTGCAATGGGAATTAGTTTGGAAACTAGAATTCCTTTCTTAAATGAAGAAGTTATTAAATTTGCTTGGTCTCTTCCTGAAGAAATGAAAATTCACCAAGGTCAGGGAAAATATATTCTCAGAAAACTCCTTGAAAAACACTTATCAAAGCAATTATTTGAAAGACCTAAACAGGGTTTTGCAATTCCAATTGAAGATTGGTTGAGAGGGCCCTTAATTGATTGGGCTGAATCAATTCTTGATATTAGAACTCTAAAAGAGCAAGGATATTTTCACCATGAAGAAATTCAACAAAAGTGGTCAGAGCACAAACAAGGTAAAAATAATTGGCAGACTGAGCTTTGGGATGTACTAATGTTCCAAGCCTGGTTAAATGCTCAAGAACTTTAATTTCTTTGACCGATAGATAAATAATTAACTTATAATAAAAAAATGAACCACGAATCAGAAAATAAATTGAGTTTTCGAGCATTTATTGTATTGCTACTTGATAATATCCCATTCATAGGGATCTTCGTTTTTGCAATTACTTTTTTATCAATTTTGTATTCCTTATTCGCTACTCCTATTTATGAGGCTACAGCTCATTTAACTCATAGTTCTACAATGAGCAGAAGTCAATCAACGTCTACATCATTGGAGCAAGTTGCAAGTTTCGTGCAATCTGGAACTACTGGACCAGCTGGGGGAATGAGCACGGAAGCAAAAGTAGCTATTCAGCGCATTACTTCCAAGGATTACTTTCAAAGAATATATGATAACCCTTTACTTTTATCATGCTTATTTTCTGAATGTAATGCTCTTAATTTGAATTCTGAACCAACTGAAGCCTCGAATTTTTCAAGACCTCCCTTTATGGTAGCTTATCGAAAATTTAGATCTTCATTTGAGATTTTTCCAAATGTTGAAATTGTAACCTTTTCTTTTAGACATCATTCTCCAGAGACTGCATTTAATTTCTTAAATTGGATTGTTCAAGATTCAAATAATTTCATCAGAGATTATGATGTTGATAAAGCAAATAAAACAATAAAATTTTTAAATTCCACCCTTGTACAAACAAATAACTTAGAACTTCAGAAATTGATTTCAGCTCTTATACAGAAGGAAATTCAAACTCTTGCTCTTTCTGAGAAAACTGAATATTTTGCCTTTGAGATTGTGGATAGCGTTTATATACCTGAAGATAGAATTTTTCCCAAAAGAACATTAATTGTTGTAACAAGCTTCATACTCAGTATCTTCATATCGATTAGCATACTTGTTCTAGAAAATGTATTTAATATCAAATCATTTATTCGTAGCTTGGAAATAAGAAAAAGAATTTTTAAAAAAGGATAATGGTTTTTACTACACTCATCTCATGGGACCAGTTTCTTATTAAAGCTTAATAGGATAATAATGACCCCATATTTTTTTACATTTGGAATAGCATCACTTTTTCTCATTAATCCCATTTCTCTAAGTAAAAACTTAGAACGTTTTGTTTGGATAATATTAATAATTTATGGAACTTTATTTATTGGTCTTCGGTATGAAGTTGGTGGTGATTGGCTTAACTATCTGAATAGTTATGATAAGTTATCTTCACTTCCTTATGATCAGTGGTTGAATATTTCTAGATTAGATCCAGGTTATTTAGCAATTGTTTTATTAGCATCTAAATTTGATACAGGCATCATCGGAGTAAATCTTATCTGTGGACTTATTACAATGACCTGTTTAGTCTCTTTTGCAAAAAAACAACCCCTACCTTGGGTAACAATTGTAGCCGCAATTCCTTTTTTTCTGATTGGTATTAGCATGGGAACTGTAAGACAGGGACTTGCTTTATCAATTGTATTAGTAGCCTTAACGCACATAGATAAAAATATTATTAGGTATTCTGTTTTAATTTTTTTAGCAGCATTATTTCATAAATCTGCATTGTTAATGCTTGGCTTAACGATTTTTAAATCAAAAAACATATATTTCTTTATTTTAATAATTTCTTTTTTTTTAATATTAGGGGTAATCGGTAGTCAGCTATCTTCTATCAATATTTTAATTCTTGCTTACTTAGTAGATCCAGACTACCAGTCGGATGGTGCATTGATTCGGGTTTTAGTATCTCTGCTTCCATTTTTTGGCTCTCTTCTATTTCATAAGCAGATCAAAAAAGCATACCCTGATTACTGGGTCTATCTATGGATTGGTATTGGTACGGTATGTTTATTATTTCTCTCATCAAGCTATTCAACTTTAGTTGATAGAGTCGCATATTATACAATTCCCCTACAACTTGCATTATGGCCTAGAATAATTGCGGTTCAAAAAAATCAAGTCTTAAAAGCATATTTTACTATCTCATTTATCTTTGGCTATTTATTAATGTTATATGTATGGCTTGTATACGCAAATCATAGTTGGGCTTGGCTTCCCTACCAAATTTTTTGGCCTGGTGAGTATGGTGTAAGTCCATCTACATTATGCTTGCAGCATGCCACAGGGTATTGTTAATTAGGTACTAAGCTTGAAAAATATTGCTATATCTGGAAATTCAAGTTGGTCAATCTTAAATTTTAGAAAAAATCTAATAATCAGACTCGTATCAGAAGGCTATAATGTTAATATTTTAGCCCCTCTTGATACTTCCTCAAGACAATTAATCAACCTAGGATGTACTTTTCATGAAATCAAGATAAATAGAATTGGATTAAACCCTTTTAGAGATATCTTTCTAGTTTTTAATTATTTCAAATTGCTTAAAAAATTAAAAATTGACTATGTTTGTTCCTTTAATATAAAACCAAATTTGTATATTGCTTACGCATGTTACTTCCTTCCTACTAAACAAATTATGAATATTTCAGGCTTAGGTTCAGCGTTTTTAGGAGGTGGGTTTATTTCTTTAGTGGCTAAGTTGCTCTATAAAGCTGCACTTTTGAGGTTTACAAAAAGAACAGTTTTCTTTCAAAATCTTGATGATCTCAACTTATTCAGAAAAAATAGAATATTAAATGCAGATATTAATAATGTCTTGCCTGGCTCAGGCATTGATTTAAGTAATTTCTATTTAAACAATAATCATTTAACTAAAGAAGAACCAAAAAAAATAATATTTGTTGGAAGGCTCATAAAAGATAAGGGCATTAAAGAATTCTTAATTGCTGCAAAAAAAATCGTTGCATCTCATCAAGATGTAAATTTCTTGATTTATGGAGAGATAGATGATCATAACCCATCCTCGCTTTCCCATGAAGAACTTAAAGAAATGCTGCATCACCGAATTCGTCATATGGGCAATATTCCAGATATAAGAATTGCTCTTAAAGAATCTCATTGTGTTGTATTGCCCTCATATAGAGAGGGTATGTCGAGAAGTTTATTAGAAGCTGCTGCTAGCGGAATTCCAATTATTACAACTAATGTGCCGGGTTGCAGAGAAATAGTTGAACACACTAAAAATGGATACATATGTAATGTAAGGGATTCAGATGATTTAGCAAATAAAATTTTAAATTTTTTAAATTTATCACCCTCTGAAATAAAAATAATGGGGGATGAAGGCAGATTGAAGGTTGAAAAAGAGTTTTCAGATGAAATAGTAATAAATAAATACCTTAAAAAAATTCAATAACTGTTATAATTACAGTTATATTCTGAAGATTTTTTTGGAGCTTCAATATGATGAAATTCAAGCTATTCAAGCTATTCAAGCTATTAAATTTATTAATGCTAATCTCTTTAGCCTCTTCAGCATACCCTCAAACGATTGATCCAGAGACTCTTCGAAGCATATTAGAACAGGGTGCAGAGGGGCAACAAGCGAAAAGTGAATCTTATGAATCCTTTACACAAAATAACTATGCTCAAACGTTAACTTTGCTTGAAGAAATTGATAAAGAAGAAGAGGAGAAGCTTTTTTATTCAAGCTTAATGCAATCAAGAGTAGAGCTAGCCTCAAAACTGTGTGCAAAAGATCCTAGAGCATGCTATCTGATTGATGAGTATAGAAATTTAAAATTTGATGAAGAAAAAGACATAGCATTTGATGATTTAGAGCTTTTTGGTCTTGATGCATTTATTGGATATCCAATAAATCTAGATTCATTTAACGAGCTGCCTTTACCCGATGGATATTCTATTAAAGTTGGTGATGAAATAAATGTAACAATCAATGGATTAAAATCTTTTGATGGAGCAATTCAAGTAAGCCCAATGGGCGATCTTGTAATTCCTAACTTTGGTTCTTTTTCAGTTGCTGGAAACTCCTTAAATCAGGCAACCTCTAAAGTGAAGAGTACAATTCTTCTGTCGTATCCTGGAACTGAAGTATTTCTATCCCTTAAACAAGTTAAACCAAAACAAGTTTTTGTTCTTGGAAACGTACTTAATCCAGGCAGCTATGGAGTCAACGCATTTGCAACTGCTATAAATGCTCTCATATCAAGTGGTGGCTTAAAACCTGATAGTTCTCTTAGATCTATTAAAATTAACTCTAAAAATAAAAACGATCAATTTCTCGACTTATATGATTTTTTAATTTACGGAAAAACTGACTCAGATATCTTATTAGAAGACGGTGATTCTGTTCTAGTTCAAGGTTTAGAAGATAGAGTTCATATCCTTGGAGAAGTAATAAGACCAGCGATATATGAAATTAAAGAAGGAGAAACCGTTACAGATGCTATTAAATTTTCTTTAGGCTTTACAGATTTAGCAGAAACTTCAAGTATTACTATTGAAAGAAAAATGCCTGAAGGATCATTTAAAACTCTAGAGGTTGACGCAAACCAACAAGATGATTTTCAACTCAAATCAGGAGATCGTTTAATAGTTAATAAACTTGAGGGTGAATTATTGGATAACATTAATCTTGTTGGGTCAGTAAGAAATCCAGGGAAATATAAATATTTTGAGGGCGCAACACTCTCAGATTTAATAAATATTAATGCAGGACTGCTAGACAACTCATACACACCTATTGGAATTATTAAGAGATTTAATAAAAATATCAGAGCTTGGAGTTTCATAGAATTTGATCTTCTTAATAGCAATGCTATTGAAAGTTTATCATTGCAACCAAGAGATCATATTTATGTTTTATCAAGAGGAGACTTAGATTTTTTAAACTCACCCATTTTGCATGAGCATATCATCAAATTAAATCAATCTAGTAAAACCGCAAGTCAAAACAATAAAGATTCATTTTCTGATTTGATATATTCAAATCCACAGCCCTCAATGAGCAATGCTTCAACCCCAGATAATGCTGAAGATGGATCAAGGTTTAAAGATGCAAAACTATCCAGATGTCTCTCAGGGTTAAGGCTGAATAAATACTTTTTAAATCAGATTAATATAAAAATCTCAGGTCTTTCAAGATCAAATTCTAATTCTCTTGATGAAAATCAAATTTGCCCCACTGTATTTAATGAAGATCCTGAGTTGCTGCCTTTTCTTCTAATGAATTCAATACCTGTCATTGGAAATGTTAGACTTCCAGGTTTGTATGCCATATCACAAGATATCACCCCTTTGCAGATATTCGAATTTGCTGGAGGCCCTCTAACAGGCGATGTAAAAAATAATTCATTTGATGTTTTATACAATAATCAAACGGTAAAATTATCTTTTGATGATCTCCGGACAATAAAAAATATTAAGTTTTTAAACATTCAGCAAAATAATTTTCTCTCTAAACAAGGTTATGTAAGATTGCATGGTGAGATAAAATATCCTGGTACCTACTCCATTAATGATGGAGAAACTCTTAGTTCATTATATAAAAGAGCAGGGGGGTTAACTGCATTAAGTTATCCACTTGGGGGAATTCTAACAAGAGAATCAGTTAAAGTTGTTCAAAAAGATGTTCTTAAAAAAGCTCAAAAAGATCTTGGCGAAGTCCTATCTTCTGCAGCAATGAATGGATATCTAAATCAAAATCCAACAAATTTAGTTCAATTGATTGCGTTAATCTCATCTCTATCTGAATCAGATGGGCTTGGAAGGATTGTTGCTGAATTAGATCCAAATAAAATCGCTAGAAGCTCAAGTTTGGATATTATCTTAGAGGATGGAGATAATATATATATTCCAAGATTAAATAGTACTATCACAATCGTTGGAAATGTATTAAATCCAATTACAGTTCCTTATAACAATAGATTTAATGCTAATGATTATATAAAACTTGCAGGCGGATACAATAAATCAGCTGATAAAAAGAGTGCTTATATTATCTATCCTAATGGTGTATCCCAGAAAATAAAAAATGGTCTTTTTTCTATCAGTGGTGCAAAGAATCCTGTTCCTGGCTCAACAATAATTGTTCCCAGAAGAGCAACCAATCTTGATACTATGGGAATATTAAAATTTGCAACTCCCATCCTGGCAGATCTATCGGTTACTGCAGCTTCAATTTCAGCTATTTCAAACGATTAGTTAGTTATTGAGATATTCGTTTAGCAAAAAAGAGAATGATTTTTAAAAAATCAACTCCTGTATTTATACTAAGCTTCCTGTTTTTAAGTATATCCTTGCCTGCTCAGTACAATGATTATGCTTATCTTTATCGAGGACCATCATTTTCAAATTATGGAACATTAGGTCTTATAAATGCACCAAATGCACGATTTCATAAAGAAGGCACTATAGCATTTAATTGGTCTCATAATCAGCCTTATTTGAGAGGATCTTTGATTATGTATCCTTTTGATTGGTTTGAAGCATCATATCAATATACGGATGTTAATAATTATCTTTATAGTCCATATAAAGAATTTAGTGGAGGACAATCATTCAAAGATAAAAGTTTTGATGCTAAGTTTAGATTGTTAAAGGAAAAATCATTTATACCTGCCTTAGCGATTGGCTTTAGAGATTTTGCTGGCACTGGCGTATTTTCAAGTGAATATATTGTAGCCTCGAAAGGCACTAAAAATATTGATTTTTCTATTGGCATGGGTTGGGGAGGTTTAAGCGGGGGAATAAAGACCAAAAATCCATTAATTGGTTTAAATGATAGATTTAAAATTAGGGAATATACTGAAGGTGGCCAAGGAGGTGAGTTTTCTCCAGATTCATATTTTTCAGGCTCTGCTGGAATTTTTGGTGGTTTTGAGTACGTTTTTCCCTTTGTTAAAGGTTTAACATTTTCAGCAGAATATGACCCAATAAATTATGAAGTTGAAGGCCTAAAAAAATTAGAAAAAATTGATTCAAAGTGGAATTTTGCTCTTAAATATCCATTGACGAATGGAATAAGGCTAAGATTAGGAGTAACTAGAGGTAATACTCTGAATTTCTCTTTTAGTTATAACCAAAATTTTAGCAAGAGAGATCCATATAAAATTAAAAATGATCCTCCCAAGAAAATTGAAAATTCAGATGCTATAAGAAGATTAATTACTGATGACAAAGAGAGAACTTACAAGGCTGCTTTGTTATATTTAAAAAGGAATGATATTGCATTGCAAACTGCAAATATTGAAGATAACAAATTGCAGGTTACATATTCTCAGTCAAAATTTTTTGAAAAAACAAGAAGCTTGGGCAGAACCGCTGATGTATTAAATCAGATAATTCCTGATTATATTGAACATTTTGAGATTACTTTGCTGAATGCTGATATTCCAATGTTTACCGCCGAGTTTCCAAGAGAGAGTTTTGCTCGTTTTCAAAAACAAAAAATGCATGATCCATTATTAAGTGACATTGATTTATATAGAAAACCTAATCCGCGAAAAACTCATGAGTTCCAACCTCCTCCTGATTTACCGTCTATAAAAACAAGGTTCGCTCCAAGTATGCAGAATCAAGTTGGAGGACCTGATGGGTTTTGGTTTGGACAAATTGATTTATCGCTTGATGTTGAAATTGCATTTGCAAGAAATATAAATGTTTCTGGAGTTGCAAGTGTTAATGTTTGGAATAATATGGATGAATTAAAGTTAAAATCCAGCAGCGTACTGCCACACGTTAGGACAGATATTAATGAATATCTTAAAAATTCTAGAAACAAACCCTATATAAGTAATCTTCAAGCCAATTATTTTTTTAGTCCTTTTGGAGATATTTATGGAAAGCTATCAGCTGGATTATTAGAGCAAATGTTCGGTGGCTATGGTTTTGAAATTTTATACAAGCCATTTGATGGTATCTGGGGAATAGGTGCTGAGGCGTGGAGAGTAAAGCAAAGAGATTTTGAAGGGGGCTTTGGCTTTCAAGATTATGAAACTACAACTGGTCATCTTAGCTTTTATTTAAGAGAACCAAGAACGGGCTTATTTTTGGCCTTATCTGGCGGAAGATATCTTGCTGAAGATTCAGGCTTTAGTTTTGATTTATCACGGCAGTTCAAGAGCGGGATGAATTTAGGTGCCTTTTTTTCGTTAACTGATATCAGCAAGGAGGAGTTTGGTGAGGGCTCTTTTGATAAGGGTTTTTACTTCAATATACCAGTTCAGATGTTTTTCAAAAATTATCAAAATGAACAAACTTCATTTTCATTTAGGCCTATTACAAGAGATGGTGCGGCAAGATTGGGTCATGACTTTAATGTGTGGTCAATCACCACCGCAGCTGAACGCTGGAAAATAGAAAAAGACATGGATACTATTTATGAATAAAATTTTTTATATTATTGCCTTATTTTTTTTAAGCAGCTGTACAGGTTTCGCAGTTTATCAAGCATCTTTTATTTTTTTAAAAGATAATTTAATTCCAAATAAAAAAACGGTTATTTCAGAGGAATATTTTCAATCTCAACGTTATAGCTTTGCTTTAGTGAGAATCGGTAATAATCCTGAGATTACTATGGTTCTAGAATCAGTTAAAAATAATGAACATAAATGGGTTGGTAATGATGGGCTAGTTCTTGTTACAACTCCCGCTGGACGTATTATCAGAACAAGGGGGATAAAAAACGATGTAAATTACAGAATGTTAAATCAACCTTCTCAAGGTAATTCAGTTGATTACTTGATTGATTTTTATGATCCAGAGTTATACAAAATTAATGGAAGTGATGTTGTAGAAGAAAATGCTGACTTAGTCAGTTATAAATATTTCATAGATAAAAATATTGATGTATCGCAAACAAATTTTGTTACAACAATTCCTTCTATCAATTGGTCAGAGGCAGGAACTTTACTTTCCACGGAAGATTATGCTGTTGCTTCAAGTCAAAAAATTCATCCTCATTTTCCTAGAATAAGAATGAATTATTATTATAAGTACACAGATTAGTAAAAAAAAGGGAGCTCTAGGCTCCCTTTTTTACTATTTCTATCTTAATTAGCGTCAGTAATAGTATCTGTTTTAAGTGTAATAACTTTATCAACCTCTTTATCAACTGAAACATTCGTTGAAGTTGATACTGTCTGATCAATATCTGTAAGGATTGTTACATCTACTGTTGCTGGAACATCTGTCTGAACAGCACGAGTTGCTGTAAATGTAGCACCATTTAGAGCATCAACTGTTTCGATAGTAGTCTCAACACTTGTTTGTGTAGTAGTACTAAATGTTCTTTCTGTTTGAATTGGAACCACGATATCTGTATCTGTAGCAACAATTTGTGCTTCAACAGCTCTTGTAGTTGTAGTGTAATCAACTTCTACTACCTGAGTAGGAGATGGTGTTGGAGCAGGAGTCGGTGCAGGAGTCGGTGCAGGAGTCGGTGCAGGAGTCGGTGCAGGAGTCGGTGCAGGAGTCGGTGCAGGAGTCGGTGCAGGAGCTGAAGTACCATCATCGCTTGAAGCAGCTGCAATGGCAGCAGCAGCGGCAACAGCAGCAGCAATTGCTCCAGCGCTTAATCCACCAGAGGATTTTTTGGCTGCCTCTTCTTTTCCATCAGCTGCAGCTGGTTGGTCGTCAGCTATGACTGACATAGAGAAAATAGGTGCAACAAGTGCAAGTAAGTAACTTAATTTATTTTTTAGTTTCGCCATTTTTACTCAACTCCTTTGAATAGAAAGCTTAATTATGAACATAAATGAGTGATTTGACAATTTTTTTAGCAAAATAATTAATTATTTAAAAATATATATCAGATCAATTATTTAGGTTCCCACGTATTATAACTCTAATTTATGTAGTTTTTAAACCTATATATATGTAGTTTTTAAACATATATGCAATTTTTGATTTGATTGTACATCATTAATTATTTAATAAAAGTTATAAATGAGATTAATATTATTTTTACCTAAGAGACATGTATATAATTTATTTTCGGGATGTAGCGCAGCCTGGTAGCGCACCTCGCTGGGGGTGAGGTGGTCGTCGGTTCAAATCCGGCCATCCCGA
>MDSZ01186269.1_pt1 | contig 16770 bp, 17 predicted proteins | sample 811201 | NCBI WGS metagenome assembly MDSZ01 (sample SAMN05326647, study PRJNA326480) | marine metagenome | isolation source: seawater | place: Indian Ocean: North | collected 2010
ATAAATTCATATTCACCATCTAACAATGAATAAACAGTACCTATTGTTCCCTTGTGAACGTGCTCCATAATTCTTGATACTGTAGTCATTCTTGGATCAACCAAATCATCAATATTTAAAGAGCTTTGCAATAAGCTATAATTTGACTTATTTACAATAGCAATTGTTCTCTTTTTTTGCCCTGATTTTTCTGCTAAAACACATGCCATTATATTATTTTCATCATCATTCGTTAAAGCCAATACTGTCTCAGACTCTTCTAAATTTGCCTCTTTTAAAATCTCTTCGTCCAAAGCATCTCCATTAATTACTATAGATGAAGAAAGTTCAGTTGCTATCTCCTCTGCACGTAATTTATTTTTTTCAATAATTTTTATTCTTGTGCCTTCAAAATTTTCCTCTAACATTTTTGCTAAATGAAATCCTATATTACCCCCACCTATAATTAAAATTTTTTTAGATGTTTTTTCCTCATGACCAAAAGCTTTCAAAATTTGAGTTAATTGATCACTACTTACGACAACATAAACATTGTCACCCTCTAACAATTCATCGTCCTTTTTTAAAAATTGAAACTTACCTTTTCTTACTAACCCAACTATATTCGCTCTAAAATTTGGATATTTTAATGTAAGGTTTTTAAGTGGGGTATTAATTATTGGACAAGATTTTTCTATTGCAATCTCCAACATCTTTACTTTATTTTTTGCAAAAGGGACATTATCTAGTGCCCCTGGGGCTTCCAATCTTCTGTATAATGATTTGGCAACTTCTTTTTCGGGAGATATAATTACGTCAATTGGTATATTAGACTTATTATAAAGTTTATTCCATTTTCCTTCTAGAAAATCCTTCGTCCTTATTCTCGCTATTTTTTTTGAAATATTAAATAATGAGCTAGCTAATTGACAAACAACCATGTTTGTTTCATCGTTACGGGTCACTGCAATTATCATATCAGTATTTTCTGCGCCAGCATTTTCTAACACTGATGGCAAAGATGCTCTTCCAACAATTCCCTTGACATCTTGCGTGTCATTAATTTTTTTAATATCTTCTGAAGATTGATCAATAACTGTAATTGAGTGGCCTTGAGCAGCTAATTGTTTACTAATAGAGAAGCCAACTTTTCCAGCTCCACAAATAATAATATTCATCCTAATTGATACCTTTTATACCTAGTTCTTTTATTTTACGGTGCAAAGCTGAACGCTCCATTCCGATAAATTCTGCTGTTTTAGAGATATTTCCCTGATTTTTTTTTAATTGTGTTATTAGATATTCTTTTTCAAATTGTTTTCTAGCTTCCTTGAGTGTTGAAGAAAATGAACTCTTAATATTTAAATTGCTTTCTGTATTACTTTTATTAATCAAAATATCATTAATTAATTTATTTATATTTTCTTTACTTTCGTTCGCGGAGAGTATAGTAACTCTTTCTATTAAATTTCTTAACTCTCTAACGTTTCCAGGCCAATTATAAGTGTACAATTCATCATTTTTAGTATCAATTTCAATTTCCTGAACACCATTTATCTCTGAAAGTTTTTTTTTAAAATAATTAATTAATTCTGGAATATCTTCAGTTCTAGCAGTTAAATGATTTAGTTCGATCGGAACAACATTTAATCTATGATACAAATCTTCTCTAAAATTACCTGTTGAAATTTCTTCTAACAAATTTTTTGAAGTTGAAGATATAATTCTTATATTTACGTTTACATCACTTTTTCCATTGATTCTTTTAAATTTTTGGTCAATTAAAACTCTTAATATATTAGCCTGAGTATCCATCGGCATTTCGCTTACTTCATCAATTAGTAATGTTCCTTTATTGGCTCTATCTAACACTCCAAACGAGATGGTTCCATCTTCAAATTCTTGACCAAATAACTCTTTCTCATAAATATTTTCTTTTAAAGCAGCTGCATTTATAACAACGAAGGCCTCTTTCTGTCTGTGAGAATGTTTATGAATTTTTCTCGCGACCAGTTCTTTGCCAGATCCAGTAGGTCCAGTAATTAAAACTCTACTCTCAGTTCCCGAAAGTTTTTCTATGGTTTTTTTAATTTTTATAATAGATGGGCTGCTTCCTATAAGATCAAAAGAATGGAATAGTTTATTTTCAATTAAGTCCTTTTCTTTTTTTAAATTTGCCGTTTCTAAAGCTCGATTAACATAATTTAAAAGTTTATCTGTTGAGAAAGACGCACCTTTCTCAATAAATTCATATGCGCCTAATCTTATAGACTCTAAAGCTATTTTAACAGTTGCATGGCCAGATATCATAATAACTGGTACTGAGCTTTTCTTTTGCATAATTATTTTTAATAAATCTATTCCGTCTTTGTCTGCTTTATCAAGTTTTATATCAATAATCGCTAGATCTGGAATTTTTTTGTTTATTTCTAATACTGCCTGATCATAATTAGCAGCTGATCTTATATTAAAATTCTTTTCTTTAAGAATATTACAAATCAAATATCTTATATCTGGATTATCATCTATTACTAAAATTTCTTTACTCATGTTATTGTGCTAGGTAAAATAATCTCAACCCTTGTTCCTTTCTTAAAATTGTTTATAAAAAATTCTCCAGAGTGTTCGTTTATAATTTTATTAACTATAGGTAGGCCTAAACCAGTGCCTTTGCTTTTAGTTGTAAAATAAGGAGTCATAGCTTTTTTTGTATCCGTAATTCCTTTACCGTTATCAATTATTGTGACTAATATATAGTCATTATTAGTTACGATTTCTATGTCAATTTTGCCTTTATAATCTGGGTTTTTATGTATAATTTCATCTATCGACTCATCGGCGTTTTTAATTAAATTTATAAAAACTCTATAGAGTTGTTCTTCATCTCCATTGATTAAATTTTTGTCAGTTTTGTTAAAATTAATTTTGCTCTTAAGTGAAAGTTTTAAAAAATTTATTGAGCGCTCAACAACTTTACTTAAATCAATCTTTTTAAATACAGGTCTTGGCATTCGCGCAAAATGAGAAAATTCGTTAACTAAATTCTCAATATCTTTTATCTGTCTGTTGATAGTTTGCAAATAATCTTCAAATTGTTTTTTTTCATCTCCAATTTTTTTGGAATATTTATCTCTAAGTCTTTCAATTGATAGCTGAATAGGCGTTAAAGGATTTTTAATCTCATGTGCAAGTTTACGTGCAACTACTTCCCAAGCTTCATACCTTTCTGTTATTAAAAGTTTATCTTGTTGTCTTTTAAATCTATTAATCATGTTGTTAAAATTATTATTTAATTTTTTTATTTCTTCATCTGCTTCGATATCTGGCACTTTAGTATTCAACTCCCCTTTGCTAATATTCTCCGAGGCGGTTATAAGATTAATAATTGGCTTAGTAAGTCTTCGAGCAAAAGTTATAGCTATTGCAGTAGATAAAAATAATAATAAAGTTATGACAATAATATAAATTATCGCAAAAGTTATTTTAATTCCTGTTTGGCTGTTCTCTATTGAGTAATAGAAATTTACGGCTTTTTCTGTCTCGTTTAAATACTTTAAAATTTCAGAATCTATATCTCTTGATATATACAAATAAGTATCAATGAAAGAATTTAATTTTATCATGACTGAAGTTTTGTTTTCTAAATTTCCAGGAATTATTACTGGCACTCCTTTCAAAGCTTCATCAAAAGTTTCTTCTGAAGGAATAGTAAAATCGTTAAGCTGATCGTTTGTATCAGAAATTAATATATTTCCTGCACTGTCAATTAATAATACGTCGTCAATCCTCCTTAATATTTTTTCAGCATTAATGACTCTTAAAAATCTTTTAGGATTATTATAAAAAAAATTTGATGCCCTGTTGAGACCTACACTCATAAGTATAACATCAGATTTTACATTTTTCTTACTTTCTTCTAGATAATTCTTTGCAACATCGTTAGAGTTATTTACTGCTTTTGATATTTGATCATCAAAATATTTTTGTAAACCAAAATTAAATATGAATAATGAAAATATAGCAACAAGCAGCGACGGTATAAAAGTGAATAAAGAAAAAAGTGAAACGTATTTTAAATTAGTCTGAGAGCCAGATTTATTTTTTTGGCCTGCAGTATAAAATCTTAAAAAATTAGTAAAAATAAGATAAAAGAAAGCAAGCAATAGAACTATATCAACAGTTAATAATATAAGTATATTGTTTTCCGTTAATGGTATAAAACCTTCATTAATAAAGGTGAGAAAAGTTATAATTCCAAGAAATATACAAATAAAAGATGATATTATAATCCAATTAAAGTTTTTAATAATTTTAAACATATAATTAACTATTTATATAAATATACTATAATTTAATACAATGAGTTTTTGCTTTATCATTTTAGCCGGCGGAAAAAGTTTGCGATTTAAATCCAAAGTATCAAAACCATATCAAAAATTAGGAAGTAAATCATTAGTTGAAATTAGTGTAGATAAAGCCCGTAAATTTAAACTTATTAAAAAAATAATTCTCGTACATAGTAAAAAAGATACAAGTCGAGCAAAATCGTTGAAATTAAAAAATGTTAAATTAATTCTTGGTGGTAATAATAGGCAGCAATCAGCATATAATGCTTTAAAGAGTATCAAAAAAAGTAATAAAATATCGAAAGTATTAATTCATGATGCGGCTAGACCAAATTTTTCATTAAAATTATTGCACAATATAATAACTAACATGAAAAATTATAGAGCAGTTGTCCCCCAAATAGGTATACAAGATGCTATTAAGCAAAAAATAGATAGCAGTCTCAATGAATACATAATTGGAAAAGACAGAGATAAATTATTTTTAACTCAAACTCCTCAAGCATTTAATTTTAATGAAATATATAATCTACATAAAACAAAACCAGAAAAATATAGGGATGATGACATTTCATTATATCTTGATCTCAACGAAGTTAAATTTATTAAAGGAGAAAAAAATAATTTTAAAATTACAGATCAATCGGATTTTAACATGTTAAAAAGATATTTTAAAACAAACATCAATGTAGGTATAGGTTTTGATGTCCATAGATTAGTTCCAAATAGAAAACTTTTTTTAGGTGGGTTAAAAATTAAATCATCTTTGGGAACATTGGGCCATTCAGATGGTGATCCCGTGTTACATTCTGTAACCGATGCAATACTTGGAGCTTGTAAAATGGGTGATATAGGTCAAATGTTTTCTGACAAAAGCATTAAATATAAAAATATAAGATCAACAATTTTACTTAAAGACGTAATTAAAAAAATAAAGAATAATGGTTATTGTATTAATAATTTAGACATAAATGTTATAACACAAACTCCAAAGATAAAAAATTATAAAAATAAAATGTTAAAAAATATTTCAAAACTATGCGAAATTTCAGAAGATCAAATTAATATCAAGGGTAAGACAACAGAAAAATTAGGTGTTATTGGCAAAGAAAAAGCTATTGCTTGTGAAGTAATAACTTCTGTCATCAAATATGATTAAAAAATTCAATTATTTATTCGTTACTTTTTTTGGGATAGGAACATTTAGATTTGCGCCAGGAACAATTTCTTCTTTGGTAACAACGATTTTTCTTTTCAGTTTTTTTAATATAATAGATTTCTCTTATTACACAATTTTAACTTTTCTTATGTTTATATTTATATACTCATTTTATGCTGTAGCGGATTATATCAAAAATAATGATAATAAAGATCCTAAAGAAGTAGTTATCGATGAAGTAATAGGTCAAGCAATACCGATTTATCTTTATGAAATTTCTCATGGAGCAAATAAAAATTTAGAGGAAACTTTTTTGTATTATATTTGCATTTTCATTCTTTTTAGGTTTTTTGACATAAAAAAACCCTTTCCTATAAATATATTGGACAAAAGATTTAAAAATAGTTTTGGTGTTATATTTGATGATGTGTTAGCCGGAATTTATGTAGTCTTAACTTTGGTTATTTTTATGATTATTAAAACAAAATTTTTTTAATGAGTTTGGAAAATAAAATATTTTTACTTTTAAGAAAAAGAAAATTAAAGATTTCTGTTGCTGAATCTTGCACTGGTGGAATGCTTTCAAGTTCTTTAACCTCATCTAGTGGTTCATCAAAAGTTTTTTCAATGGGACTAGTGACTTATTCCAATCAGGCTAAAATAGATATTTTAAAAGTCCCAAAAAAAACTATTAATAAACATGGAGCAGTAAGTGTTCAATGCTGTTTGGCTATGGTTGAAAATTTAAGTAAAATTAGTAAAGCTAATCTATGTGTTTCAGTAACTGGAATAGCTGGGCCTAAAGGTGGGTCGAAACAAAAACCAGTTGGATTAGTTTATATTGGAATAAAACAAAAGAAAATTATTAAGATTAATAGGTATGTCTTTAAAAACCTTGGTAGAAAATATATTCAAAAGGCCACTGTAAACAGAGCTTTAAAATTAATTCATAATTTTCTCTAATATTTGAGCTGCTAAAATATTAAATAAAAAAAAAATAATTATTACGTCGAGGTAAAGCAGAAAAACTAATTTGTTTCTGAATCTTCTTTTTTTCAAAATATTGGGCTTATCTGGATTATAATCCTGTTTTTTGTCTGGTCTGAAATCATAAGAAAATTTCCAATAATTGAAATCGGTCTCATTTGGATCACCCGTGTTAAAATATTTTATATATTCTACTAAATACCACCAAAAAACTGAAAAAATTAAGATTAAAAATATTGTCCCTACCATTACTTATATAATTCTAAAGCTCTTTTTTCAAAAGCATCAGCAATTTTTTTTAAACCTAGATTAAAAGATCTTTTCATAATAGCATTTAATAAATTATTTTTTAATTCAAAATCAATATAAAAATCTAGTTGAGTTGAATTATTAATTTCCTTAAATGTCCATTCGTTTTTTAAATGGCTTAAAGGCCCGCCTAAATTTGATACAATAATTTTATCAATTGACTTATGATAATGAACTAAACTTGTATATGTCTCATTTAAAAATCTTTTACCAACTTTGAGATCTGCCTTTATTTCGATTATATCTTTCGTTTCTTTTTTTTCATAAATTTTTCCACCCAAACACCAAGGTACAAATTCAGGATATTTTTCAATATCAAGAACCATATTTATCAATTGATCTTTTTTACAAGGTATTATTTTCTTTATTGATGCTGTTGACATTCAAGCTGTTTGTTTCTGGCATCTTGTAATTTTTTAAAATCCTCATCAGCATGGTATGAAGATCTTGTTAAAGGTGACGAAGATACAAGTAAAAAGCCTTTAGTCTTTGCAATCGTTTCAAATTCTTTAAATTCGCTAGGATTATAATAACGATCTAATGGATGATGTTTTGGTGATGGTTGTAAATATTGACCAATTGTTATGAAATCAACTTCTGCTGATCTTAGATCGTCCATAACTTGAATGACCTCATCTTTATTTTCACCCAAGCCAATCATAATTCCAGATTTGGTAAAAACTTTTTTATTAATTTTTTTTACATTTTTTAATAATTCTAATGAAGCAAAATAACGAGCTCCGGGCCTAACTTTTGTATAAAGTCTTGGAACAGTTTCTATGTTATGATTAAATACATCTAAGTCAGCTTGTAAAACTTTTTTGTAAGCATCTCCTTTTCTTAAAAAATCTGGAGTTAATACTTCTATTGAGGTTTTAGGATTTTTATCACGAGTAGCCTTTACAACTTTATAAAAGTGTTCAGAGCCTCCATCGTTTAGGTCGTCTCTATCAACAGAGGTAATTACTACATGTTTAAGATTTAGGTTTTTGACTGCATTAGCAATTTTTGCTGGTTCAAATAAATCAAGTTTTGAAGGTTTACCTGTTTTAACATCACAAAATGCACAAGCTCTTGTGCATGTATCACCCATGATCATAAAGGTAGCGTGTTTTTTGCTCCAGCATTCTGTAATGTTTGGACAATTTGCTTCCTGACAAACTGTTACTAGATTATTCTGATTTACAATTTTTTTCGTTTGGAAAAATACTTGTGAATTGGTTACTTTTGATCGTATCCAATATGGTTTTCTTTTAATTGGATTAAAAGGTTTATTAACTTTTTCAGGGTGTCTTTTATCTCTATCAATCATTTTATTTTGATAATAATCTCATCATTTTTACCTAGCTTTAATTTTTCTCTATAAATCATATCCAAAAAATCTTCATTTACGTTCGTTGACAACATGTTATTTTTCTTTTCAAGTTCAAAAAGTTCTATTGAAAGCTTTTTTTCACTCAATACAAGATTATCATGTATTTTTTGTTTTTCATAAAATGATATTAAGCCTCTTTCGCCTCCAACTAAATTTATTCCTATGTATAACGTTAGAAAAATATTAAATAAAATAAATTTTTTATTTTTTAAACTTTCAATTAGTCGCATTATTAGATTTTAGCCATTTTAGCTTGATTTCCAAGTTCTTCTTCGATGCGCAATAATCTATTGTATTTAGCCACTCTTTCTGATCTCGCAAGAGAACCTGTTTTAATTTGTGAAGATTTTGTCGCCACTGCCAAATCAGCTATAAATGTGTCCTCAGTATCACCCGACCTATGTGAAATAATTGTATTAAAATTTGCTTTTTTGGCTAATGAAATAACTTCTAAAGTTTCTGTTAATGTTCCTATTTGATTTGGTTTTACTAAAATGCTATTTGCAGATTTTTCTAAAATACCTTTCTGCAATCTTTTTGTGTTTGTAACAAACAAATCGTCGCCAACTATTTGGACACTATTTCCGATTTCGCTAGTAATTTTTTTCCAGGACTTCCAATCTTCCTCGGCAAACGGGTCTTCAATTGATTTTATAGGGTATTTTGACGTTAATTTTTTATAATAACCAATGGCATCATCAACTGGTGTAAAATTTTTTGATTGAATTGCGTATTCACCTTTATTATTAGTCAATTCGTTAGCTGCAATATCTAAACAAATAACGACATCATAGCCAGGCTTTAAATTTGATTTTTCAATTGCATCCACAATTAATTCTAATGCTTGTTCATTTGTATTTATTGATGGCGCAAAACCACCTTCATCACCCACATTAGTTTGCATTTTTTCAAATTTTAATAATCTTTTTAAATTTTGAATAACTAAAAAGCATTTTTCTATGGCATCTGTGAAATTTTGAGATGAGTCAGGTCTTATCATAAACTCTTGAATATTTAAATCATTGTCAGCATGAGCTCCTCCATTTATAATATTCATTAATGGAATAGGTAGAGAATAACTATTGCCTAGGTTTTTAAAAAGAAATTTCTTATTAGTTATAGCTGAGCATTTTGAATTAGCTAATGATACTGCAAGTGTGGCATTAGCTCCAAGATTTGTTTTATTATCACTTCCATCTAAATCTAATAAAACTTTGTCTATTTTTTTTTGATCATCCACATTTAAACCTTTTAATTTAGCTGAGATTTTATTATTTATATTTTCGACTGCAATGTTAACGCTCTTGCCCAAAAATTTATTATTATTTTTATCTCTTAATTCATGAGCTTCAAATGCTCCAGTTGAAGCACCTGAGGGTGAAATGGCATTTGCAGAAACACCATTTTCTAATAATATTTCCGCTTCAACAGTTGGATTTCCTCTGCTGTCAAAGACTTGTCTGCCTTTTACTGATTTAATTCTTGTCATTATTATTTTACTAATTTATCAATTTCAGCTAATTTTTTTAATAAATTTTTTATTTCTTTTAGTGGAATCATATTTGGACCATCTGATGGAGCGTTATCTGGATCTTCATGAGTTTCCATAAAAATCGCACCAACACCAACGGCTACTGCTGCTCTTGCCAAATGAGGCACGAATTCTCTTTGGCCACCACTTTTCTCTCCCATGCCTCCAGGTTGTTGGACAGAATGAGTTGCATCAAAAACTATTGGATAACCAAATTTTGACATTATTGGTAAAGCTCTCATATCAGAAACCAAAGTATTGTATCCAAAACTAGCTCCTCTCTCTGTGATTAAAATATTTTTATTTCCAGAGTCTTCAATTTTTTTAATTACGTTAGACATGTCCCAGGGAGCTAAGAACTGTCCTTTTTTTACATTAATTATTTTTCTTGTTTTGGCTGCTGCAATTAATAAATCTGTTTGTCTACATAAAAAAGCTGGGATTTGCAAAACATCAACATGATTAGCTACTAAAGAACATTGTTCAGCAGTATGTACATCAGTTAAAATTGGTACGTCTACTTCCTTTTTAATCTTATCGAAAATGGGTAAAGATTTATCTAAACCAATTCCTCTTTGTCCTTTTAAGCTAGTTCTATTAGCTTTATCAAAAGATGTCTTATAAATTAAATTAATACTTAGCTCATCTGTTATCTTTTTTAACTCAGATGAAATTTTTAAAGCATGAGCTTCACTTTCAAGTTGACATGGACCAGCTATTAAAGTGAAAGATTTATCATTAGCGATTTCAAAATTAGCACATTTGACTTTATGATTTCTCATTATATCGAATTCTTTTTTGCGGCTTTTATAAATGATGAGAATAAAGGATGGGGTGCCAAAGGTCTAGATTTAAATTCAGGATGAAATTGCACTCCTATGAACCACGGATGATCCTTTAGTTCAATAATTTCTGGGAGTTTATTATCAGGTGATAGACCAGAGAAAATCATACCTTTATCTTCAAAATGACTCTTGTAGTTAATATTAACCTCATATCTATGTCGATGTCTTTCCTTTATTTTACTAGAATTATATATTTGACTGATTTTTGTGTCTTTTTTAAGTCGTGCCTCATAACTACCTAAGCGCATTGTCCCGCCTAGATTTTTATCAGTACCCCTCATTATTTTTCCATCTTTAATCCACTCACTCATCAAACCCACGACTGAAGCCTTGGAATTGCCGAATTCACTTGAAGTAGCATTCTTTATTTTTAATTTGTTTCTAGCAAATTCTATGACTGCCATTTGCATTCCGAAACAAATTCCTAAAAAGGGAATTTTATTTTTTCTTGCATAGCTTATTGCAGCAATTTTTCCCTCTGTTCCTCTTTTGCCAAACCCTCCAGGTATTAGAATTCCTGAAACATTTTTAAGTTTTTCTTTAATCTGATTTGGTTTTAGATTATCGGACTCAATCCTTATAAGATTGACTTTTAAATTATTTGCTATCCCACCGTGGGTTAAAGCCTCGTCAAGAGACTTGTAAGCATCTTTAAGCTCTACATATTTACCAATTACTCCAATATTTACTTTATTGTTTGTATTTAATACTAAATTAGTTATTCTTTTCCATGGTTTTAAATTTACTTTCTTTTTAGATTTAATTTTAAAATAATTTAGCACACGCTCATCTAATTTTTCCTTATTAAAACTGATTGGAGCTTCGTATATAGTTTTCACATCAACTGTTTCAATAACATCTTCAATAGATACATTACAAAATAAAGAGATCTTTTTTCTTTGATTTAGTGGTATAGTTCTCTCAGATCTACATATGATAATATCTGGTTGAATACCTATGCTTCTAAGTTCTTTAACAGAGTGTTGTGTAGGCTTTGTTTTAATTTCATCAGAGGCCTTCATGTAAGGAACCAAGGTAAGATGAATAAATAAAGTATTTGTTCGCCCGTATTCATTTGAAAATTGTCTTATTGCCTCTAAGAAGGGAAGGCTTTCTATATCACCCACGGTTCCACCAATCTCACATATTACGAAATCTTCTTTTGAAACATCATTTTTAATAAACTCTTTTATTCTATTTGTTATATGAGGAATTACTTGAACTGTTTTTCCCAAATATTTTCCTTGACGTTCTCTCTTTAAAACATCGTTATAGATTCTTCCGGTTGTTATGTTGTCGGTTTTTTTGGCTGAAATACCAGAGAATCTTTCGTAATGGCCTAGGTCAAGATCGGTTTCAGCTCCATCATCGGTAACAAAAACTTCTCCATGCTGAAACGGGCTCATTGTACCTGGGTCTACGTTAAGATAAGGATCTAATTTTCTTATTCTAACTTTATAACCTCTTGATTGAAGTAAGTAAGCTAAAGATGCAGAAGACAATCCTTTACCCAAAGATGAAACCACGCCGCCAGTTACGAATATATATCGCGCCATGGAAGTATGTTATACTTTAAAATTGTGTTAAAAAAAAGTTTTATTTACTCGACTCAGGTATTTGTGGGAGCGTCTCGTCTTTTTCTTCCTCTAATTCTAATACTGATTGGGTTTTTCTAATTTCATCTCTAGAGATAGCTACTAAAACAATGCTACAAATTATGAATAAACTTGCAATTATTGTTGTTAATTTTGTAAGAAAAGTTCCAACAGATCTTGAAGACGTGAAATTATCTTGTGAAACACCAAGTCCAAGTGCTCCTCCCTCAGATCTTTGTAAAAGAACAACTACAACTAATATTATTGCCAAGATGATGTTTATAATTACAAGTATATTTTCCATGAACTCTATCTATAGTAATTTTTTATTATATCAATAAATTTCTTTGATGTTTTGGATGCACCGCCTATTAAAAATCCGTCTATTGATGATATATTATTAATTTTCTTTATATTTTTACCGTCTACAGAGCCTCCATATAAAACGTACGATTGTTTTTGTTTATTAAATATTTTCTTTGTTATCTCTTTAATTCTTTTAGTTATTTTCTCAAGTTCAATATTTGAAGGAACATTGCCAGTACCTATCGACCATATTGGTTCATAGGCAATTATTATATTGCTTTGAGGCATTTTTCTTTCTAGGACTGATGATAATTGGTTACTTAAAACTTGATATGTTTTTCTTTTAATTTTATCTTTACTGTTTTCACCTATACAAAAGATAACTTTTAGGTTGTTTTTCAATGCATGATTTAATTTTGCCTTAAGTATTTTGTTATCATCGCCTTCTGCCCTATTGTCTGAATGACCAATTATTACATACTTGGCATTTACTTTTTTTATCATATATGAGCTAATTGCCGCTGTATCAGAAGCAAATCCGTCTTTGTAATAACAATTCTGTGCGCTGATTTCTATTGAGCTTTTTTTAAATTTTTTTGCAAAAGTTTCTATTAATGTAAACGGAGGAGCAATGATAACTTTATATTTGTTTCTATTAGAATCCTTCTTAATAAATTTATTTATTTTGTTTAAAATATTAATAGATTGGGGAACGCCAAACATTTTCCAATTTCCTATAAAGAATTTCATATTTTACCTATAAAGAGTTTGATAAATTTGAATTTATAATTTAATAATTTATATCATGATAAGTAAAATAAAAGAATACTCAAAATCTTTTTTTGTTAAAGTTCTAGTGGGCATAATAACTCTTCCTTTTATATTTTGGGGTATGGGAGATATTTTTAGTGGCGGCAGTCAAAATGTTGTTGCTAAAATTGATTCAGAAAAAATTAGTACACAAGAATTTATTAATTATGTAAGAATGTTAAACATTGAAGAAAAAGATAGAGAAAAAATTATTAATAATAACATATTAGAAAAAATTCTATCGAGTTATATTGGAAACAAAGTACTTGAATTAGAATTAAACGATTTGAGGTTAATTATAAGTGATAAATCATTAAAAAATATTATTATTAATGACAAGACTTTTTTTAAAGATAACGCCTTTTCTAGAACTGAATACGAAAAATTCCTGATAACTAGTAATTTATCAGCTCCACAGTTTGAAGAAAATATTGCTCAACAAGAAAAAAAAAGACAGTTATTGGAGTATCTTTCTAACGGTATAAAAATTCCTAAATTTATTACAGAAAGTGAGTTTAATAAAGAAAATCAAATCAAAGAAATAAAATATATTAATTTAAATAATTTATATAAAAAAAAAGAAATATCTAAAAATCAATTGGCGGATGCTTATAATAAAAATAAATCATTTTTTAAAGAAACTTTTAAAGAAATTAAATATTTATACCTAAATCCAGAATTAATTATAGGAAGTGAAAGTCCTAATGAAAAATTTTTCAAGATAATAAATAAAATAGAAAATGATGCTCTTGATGGAAAGCAAATGGATGCGATAAGGAAAAATTACAATTTGACCATTAAATCTTTGAATTATGTCAATAGTCAGCAGAAAGATACAAAGGGTGAAAAGATAAGTTTTAATGATAATAAATTATTCGAAAAAATTTATTCTTTACAAGAAAAGGATCAGGTAGAAATAGTCAATCATAAGAACAAATATTATTTAGTTAAAATTTCAAATATTATTGAAAAGGAAAAAAATATAGATGACCCCGACGTTATCAAATTATTAGAAGCTCAATTAAATATTGAAAATAAAATCAAAGAAAATATAGAAATTGCAAAATTAATAACCGCAAATAATTTTAGTGAACAAGATATGATCGCATTTGGGAAAAAAAATAGTTTGGAAATTAAAACAGTGACATTAAACGGTTTAAATACACAAAGTATTTTTACTAAAGGTATTAAGAAAAGAATATTTGAAACTAGTGATAATGAGGTTAATTTAATTACAGATAATAATTTAGAAAATAATTATATAGTATTTTCTAAAAATACAAAATATCTCTCAGTTAAACCCAGTACTAAGGAATATCAAAAATTTGAAAAAAGAGCTAAGTTGATCCTATCAGATAATATTTTTAATAAATATGATCAGAATTTAAATAAAAAATATAAAGTAAATATAAATCAAAAAACATTAGATCGCATAAAAGACTCATTTTAATGAAGTTGAACATAAATTTAAAAGATTTTATAAAAAATCATAAATTAAATAAAAATCAAGTTCTCTATATTAAAAAGAATTGTAAAAATTATAAAAAGGTTGAAAATATCTTTAAATTTATTTTGTCGAAAAAAAATAGTTTTATTTTTGAATCTGTTGAAAAAGGAGTTGTTAGGGGAAGATACACAATTATTGGTTACAACTCTGACAAAATTTGGAATTTTAATGGCAGTAAATTGAGATTATTATCCAATGGAAAATATAAAACTATCAAAGTAAAACCTTTAAATTATTTAAATAATTTAATTAAAAACTTTAATGTTGATGTGCCTAAAAAAATTCCATCCATGTCATCGATGTTAGTTGGTTATTTTGGATATGATATCATTAGATACATAGAGAAAATTCCTAATAAATGTGTAGATGATTTAAAAATACCTGATATCAGGATTCTCAGACCAAAAAATTTAGTGATCTACGACAATCAAAAGAAAAATATATTTTACATATATAATTCTTTTTATGATGAAAAAATAAAAAATTTTTCTGAATTTTACGAAAATATAAGGAAGGATTTTGAAACTTTAGATTTCTACGAAAAAATAAATCTTCCTGAAAAATTAACATACAAATCTAATCACCATAAAATAAAATCAAATATATCAAAAAAAAATTACAAAAGAATTGTTGTTAAGGCAAAGAAATATATTACAAAGGGCGATATATTCCAGGTAGTATTAAGTCAAAGATTTGAAAGAAAATTCTTAAAAAAACCAATTGAAATTTATAATCAATTAAGAAAGTCAAATCCCTCTCCTTTCATGTTCTATTTTAATTTTGATGATTTTAAAATTCTTGGTAGTAGCCCGGAAATACTTGTAAGACTAAGAAAAAACCAGATTACTATTAGACCAATAGCTGGAACTAGACCAAGGGGAAAAAACAAAAAGCAAGATAGATATTATGAATTAGATTTACTGAAAGACAAGAAGGAGTTAGCTGAACATCTAATGTTACTAGATTTGGGGAGAAATGATGTCGGTAAGGTATCTTTATCAAACTCCGTTAAAGTTACTGAAAAATTTAAAATTGAAAAATATTCTCACGTTATGCATATTGTTTCTAATGTTACCGGTAAGGCTAATAAAAAATTTTCTTTATTTGAAACACTATTATCTGGTTTTCCGGCAGGGACTGTTAGTGGGGCTCCAAAAATCAGAGCAATGGAAATAATTGACGAGTTAGAAAAAAATAAAAGAAAATTATACGCTGGCGGTATTGGCTATTTTACACCAAATAATGAATTCGACACCTGTATAACTTTAAGAACGGCTTTAATTAAAAATAATAAATTTTATGTTCAAGCAGGAGCGGGTATTGTTGCGGATAGTGCTCCCGAAAAAGAATTTATTGAAACTATTAATAAAGCTAAAGCATTAATGAGAGCTACAGATTAAATGAAAATTTTATTAATAGATAACTATGATAGCTTTACTTATAATCTTTATCATTGCATATCAAAATTTAAAAAAAATATTGATGTGGTAAGAAATGATAAAATAGACACTAAAACTATACTAAAAAAAAAATATGACAAAATTGTTATATCACCTGGTCCAGGCAATCCTAATCAGGCTGGTAATTGTCTAAAAATTGTTAAAGAGACATATAAAAATATACCTATTCTGGGCGTTTGTTTAGGTCATCAAATTATTGGGCAAGCTTTTGGTGGTAAAATAATCAATGCTAATAATTTAATGCATGGCAAAACAAGTAAAATTAAACATACAAAGATGGGATTATTTAGAAATATTAAGAATAATTTTGAAGCAACCAGATATCATAGTTTAGTAGTTGATCGTAAAAGGCTGTCAAAAAACCTCATAATTACAGCAGAGACAAAAAATAAGACTATTATGGGCCTTATGCATAAATATTATGATATTCATGGCTTTCAATTTCACCCTGAGAGTATTAGTACTAAAGTGGGAATAAAATTAATTGAAAATTTTATAAAAAATTAAAATGTCAAATATCAAAGAAAAGTTAAAAAAAGGTCAAAACCTTTCTTTTGAAGA